>Ga0209755_10001863_pt1 | contig 30939 bp, 20 predicted proteins | sample TergutCo191P1_FD_187301 | JGI IMG/M metagenome (GOLD analysis project Ga0209755, IMG submission 187301) | Cornitermes sp. P1 segment gut microbial communities from Petit-Saut dam, French Guiana - Co191P1 (SPAdes) (version 2) | ecosystem: Host-associated > Arthropoda: Insects > Digestive system...
GTGAATATCGCTGTTTTCAATCTTGAGTATACAAAATTCCACATGCGGTTTAACAGCTCTCTTCCTTCGGGAAATACCTACGCGTCTTTCGCAGGGCTGTCAAACGCCGATTTTTCGTGGGATCTTAACGGAGAGATTGCCTTCAGTATAAAACCGGACAGCCTTGTTCATCTCGCAACCATGCACAGTCTCTCGAAACAGGATGATCTTATAGCCCTCATGAAACGAATTTCCAAAGATATCGAAGTCATCATTCTTCGTTCTTTGTCAACGATTTCTTCCGATGACGACAGCACTCGTATTGAGAGAATAATGACGGGAAACGGCGACGCTCTGATGGAAAGAGAAATCAAATCGGCTTTTCCTGAAATTGATGATTTTACGTTTACTGTCCAATCGGTAAAATTCCCCGATTTTATTCTGTACAGGCAGCTGCGCCTTTTGTATGAAGAATTCCTAAAAAGCCAGCGTGATTATGTAACGTCTTCCTTCGCTAAAACGGCGGAAACCCATATACATATCCAGCTCAGGTTGGGCGAGTTGGAACAATACGGCGAATTATTAACCAAATACCCGATTTTACTGGAATATTTGCAAATGGAGTCCGGCGCCGGGAAACAGTAACCAGCAAGACCCCTTAATTGTTGTCTTTATATTGAGTTTTCACTTCTCCCCTATGTTGAATAAAGATCAATTAAAAGGTATAGTGACAAAGTTAAGGAGATTTTATGCGCGGGAAACTCCGCTATCGGCTGATAAAAGCAGGAATACCTGTTTATGTTTTATTTTTTTTATTTTTAATGTTTTTTCCCATTCTGCTGTCCGCTCAGGAAGACGATGATTCGCCAGGAACCGGCGAAGATCCGTCAATTGAATCTGACTGGTATGATGATTTGTATACCGATCTGTACGTAAAAGGGGATCAGGTATTTACCATTTCGCTCGGAACCGTTTTCCCTGCCATTTTCGGCGACAATAAGGGTCTCATCGATCCCAAGTTCACACCTCCTGTCGGCGGAGTGGGATCACTCTCATATAATTACTATATCAACTCAAGGCTTTTTGTCGGCGGTGAACTGTCGGGGTTTTTTATCCACACATTAAGGGGCAATACTTTATTTGTAGTGCCTGTTGGGGCAAGAATCGGCACTCAGTTTATCGCAGGTCGTTTTGAATTTCCGCTGATTTTCTCGCTGGGAATGACATGGCACACTTACCGTGATTACGGGTATTACGGTTTTTATATGAAAATGGGAGCGGGCGCTTATTTCAGACCGATGCATGATTGGTCGTTCGGGCTTACGGCGAACTGGGGATGGTATCCGCAATGGGCAAAAAACCGTGATCACAGTGTAGACGGAAGTTTTGTGGATATAATGCTGTCGGCGCGTTATCATTTTTAACGGAACAAATTTATTTAAGGATGAAATCGAAATGAAAATAAAAATAAATATAACATTTTTACTAATCGTTTTTCTTATCGTTATTTATTTATTCGGCGCATGCAATGATGAAATTTTTTATTTTATATCACATGAAGTTGAAGTAAAAGATCCGAAAATAAAAGGCTCTCCCACAAACATTGTTTTATTTAATGGAAAAGTTTACGTCGCCTCCGGAAAGCGCTTGTACAGTTATAAAAAAGCCGGCGCTGAAGGAGGAGAAGATTGGTCTTCCGAGGCACTTGATATGTATATCGGACAGCTTGCCTCGACGGATAATTATTTGTATGCGATGTTGTATAGAGACGAACGCGGTTCAATTCACATTGAAATTCAAAAGATGGATACGTCCGGAAACTGGACAAAAATTTCTGAAATTACAGGCGTTTATACGATAATTCAAAAAATATATTCGGCAAACAACAACTTGTATATTGGAGCTCAAAAGCCGGATACCAATGAATATGCTATTCATGTTTTAGACTCAAACGGTGATTTAGAAAAAGATTATATTAAAGGCATAGCAGATTCACCGCTTAAAGGCGCTTGTTTTAGCGGCGCTAATGTATTTCTTTGTACAGGCAGCGGACTTTATATCAACGATAAAATAATTGATGACTCACCGTCTGATTTTACCGGAATTATCACTCTTCCTGACAGTACGGTTGTAGCTATTACCCGAAAAGGATCTTTATATAGGGTTGAAACAGATAAACTTGTGGATGATCCGGACAACCCGGGAGAGCAAATACAAAAACCTGCTGTAACATTCATTGTCGGTTTTTCCGACGGGCGTTGGACAACAGGAGCCATTGCGCTCTGGCAGGAAAGCAGTACTGAGCCTGCCAATAAACTGCTTCTTGTCGGAAGAACGGATTTTGAATACTCAACATCTACCGGTCATACATACGGATATCTTGAACTGGAGTTGAAACAAGATGGCGGATTGGTAATAAACATAAGAGAAGATGACGGCAAAGAAGAAAGCGGCAGAAAGTTTAAAGATCCGGGTACAGCAGGTGAATTTTCACCGTCGAATACAACTGTTACCAGTCATGAGCGCTACACATCTTCAATGGGCGCTATTCCTGTTAACAGTATTTTACAAGTGCCGTCTGATATCGATTCCAATATGCCAATTTTCGCGTCTACTCAAAAAGAAGGCGTTTGGTCATGTAAAGAACGCGGAAGCGAAGCAAGAGAATGGAATGCGGAAGATTAAAATTATTTATACATGAATGATCTTTTTTCTTCAAAAAACAATTCACACTTAAGTTCAAATCCTCTTGCCGATAGAATGCGCCCTCGTACCCTCGAAGACATAATAGGACAGGATCATATTGTCGGGCAGGGGAGACTTTTACGCAGGGCAATTCAAGCTGATCGTCTTTCGTCGATCATCCTTTACGGTCCGCCGGGAACGGGAAAAACTTCTCTTGCAGCTGTAATCGCTAATACGACAAGGGCGGCTTTTGAAAAACTCAACGCGGTATTAAGCGGCGTTAAAGATATACGCGAAGTAATCGACAGAGCCGATGATCGGAACAGACTCTACAGTAAAAGAACAATTCTTTTTGTTGATGAAGTTCACCGCTGGAACAAGGCGCAGCAGGACGCTCTCCTTCCGTGGGTAGAAAACGGCACGGTTATTTTAATCGGAGCTACAACGGAAAATCCTTTTTTCGAAGTGAACCGCGCTCTTGTCAGCCGAAGCCGCATCTTTCAGCTCAAACCTTTGCAAAACGAAGACCTTCTTGAAACGGCGAAAAGAACATTAACCGATAAGGAGCGTGGTTACGGAAACTGGAACGTACAATTTGAAGAGGGCGCTCTCGATCATCTTGTTGAGATCGCGGGCGGAGACGCGCGGAGCCTTTTAAACGCGATGGAGCTTGCTGTTGAAACAAGCGTCACACCATGGCCGCCTGCTGCCGGAACAGAGATTTTTATATCGATGGAAGCGGCGGAGGAAAGCATACAAAGACGCGCGCTCCTGTACGATCGCGACGGCGATTATCATTTTGATACGATCAGCGCGTTCATTAAAAGCGTGCGCGGAAGTGATCCCGACGCGGCGCTTTACTGGCTCGCGAAAATGGTTCGCGCCGGAGAAGATCCCAAATTTATTTTCAGGCGGATGATAATTCTCGCGAGCGAAGACGTCGGGCTCGCCGACCCCAACGCGCTTTCTGTCGTGGTGTCGTGCGCTCAGGCTTTCGAGCGAATCGGTTTTCCCGAAGGCAACTTCCCTCTTTCTCAAGCCTGCCTCTACCTTGCGACAGCTCCCAAATCGAACACGACCTTGTCTTACTTCGACGCGCTGAAAGAAGTCGAACGCGAAGACGCGGAAGTTCCAAATCACCTTCGGGACGCAAGCCGCGACGCGGAAGGTTTCGGTCACGGCGACGGGTATGTCTATCCTCACGCGTACCGCGATCACTGGGCGGCTCAGCAGTACCTTCCCGGCTCATTGAAAGGTAGAGCTTTTTACATTCCGTCGGAAATCGGCTACGAAGGAAAAATCCGCGAAGAAGTTTTACGCAAACGTGAATTGCAGGCGGCAATCGTTTTTGGCGACTCCGATACGGGAGGAGAATTCCTTTCATGGTCGGCAGCCGCGAAAGGGAGAGAGGGCTGGTTCAAACGCCTTGAATCGGGACGAAGCAATCTGCTGTTACGCGACAGGGATACAATTTTTTCACTGTCCTCCCCTTCCCGTCAGGCTCGCGTGCTTATCCCGCTCGCTAACGACGGACTGTTACTCTGGGAAAGCCTGCGCCGCTGCAGTGAAGGATTGACCGCCGCTCTTGTAAACTCGGAAACCGCCCGCGGCGCTCTTTTGCGTTACGTCGCGAATCTCAACGAAGAAGAAAAACCGCAAATCGCCGTTTTTCCAAACGGTCAGCCGGCAGAAGAAATACTTCCTTCTGTAAATCAATGTGAAGAATGGTTTTCCTGCGCCGAATTTGATCATATATTGATACGAGCTTCCCGCCTTTCAACTCATCCTGACAAACTAGCGTCTGCCGCAAAACCTCTTCTTGCAAAAAAGGGAAAGCTCATTTTGTTGTCTTCGCCGCCGAGGCTCGGACAGCGGATATCAGCTTTGTTAAAAGAGAACAGTGAACAGTTAGCGGAGAAAAGTGAGCAAGTAAAAGTGAACAAATCTCAGCTGATTTTAAAACTTTCATTAGCCGAAGATGATTTTTTTGAGAACACAACGGGAGTTGGTTTATGGAACGAACAGGAAATTACATCTGCTTTTGAGGAGCAGGGGTTTTCTGCCGCTGTTACGCTAATCGATCAGCAGGAAGAAAGGATGATTACCGACAAGGACGTAACATCGTGGTTTAATACCGGACAGTCCCGCTGGGGATCGTTCATGGCTGAAAAACTCGAAAAGAGCGAATTCGAGGCGCTGGAAGAAGCACTCCGCACGCTTATTTCAAGAGGACCTGTGCTTTGGAAGTGGAAAAGCATGTGTTTAGAAGCAAATTCTTAATAATTTTTATAAAAAAAGGTTCACAACATGGAAAATTTATGTTATCTTACACTATAATCAAATTAAGTAACTACACAAAGAGGTGATATTTATGAAAAAAGAGGCTGCCAAAAAGAAGCCTGTAAAAACTTCCGCTAAAACAGTTAAAAAACCTGTGAAAGCTGCGGCAAAATTATCCGGAACTAAGGCGAAAGCCGTTTCTTCAAAATCAGTTAAATCCGCAAAAAAGCCTTCAGCTAAAACCGCCTCAAAACCCGCGAAAAAACCCGCTGCAAAAACCGCTTCAAAGTCAGCCGTAAAAACCGCCCCAAAATCAGCGGCAAAATCAGCGAAAAAAACCGTATCTAATTCTTCATCAAAAACCGCGAAAAAAACCGACGAAAAAACGATTAAGCCGGCTGTAAAAGTAACTTCTAAACCATCTGAAAAATCTGCCGCGAAGCCCGATACAAAAACGATATCAAAACCCGTACAAAAAACACCCGCAAAACCTTCTGTTGTTGAAACAGATAAATCGTCTCAAAACATGGGACTCCCGGACGGCGACGCTATACAGCCAACCGGACAGCGCCGCCCTTTGATTGTTTATCCTAAATAATTACAAAGCTACTTCACTAAACGGAGGAGCTTCTTCCAGCACTCTCGCGATTATTCTGTTGTCACCTAAGAGTAAATCGGGATCGTTTTCCAATATCGAAAAAACGTCTTCTCTTGCCTTATTAAGTTCTTCGATATCGCGGATGGGATTCGCGAGCCCAAGCGTCATATAACCCGACTGTTCCGTTCCCGCGAAAAGTCCCGGTCCTCGAAGTTTCAAATCTTCTTCTGCGATAACAAAGCCGTCTGTATTTTCAAGCATTACTTTTAATCTTGTTTTTCCGTCTTCTGATAAAACATCCGAGTAAACCAGAAAACAATACGATTGATCTTTTCCGCGCCCGACGCGTCCGCGTAATTGGTGTAACGCGGAAAGACCGAAACGTTCCGCGTGTTCGATAACCATGCACGTCGCGTTGGGCACGTCAACGCCGACTTCCACTACGCTTGTGGCGGCTAATATTTGGATCTTCCCTTTTCTGAAATCGTCCATAATTTGTTTTTTTTCTTCTTCATCAATTTTTGAGTGAATGAGCGCCGTTTTATATTTCGGAAATATTTCTTTGGACAATCTTTCTGACATTGAAACCGCGTCTTTTAGTTCATCTCCTTCTTCGATTAAAGGATAAACAAAATACGCCTGCTTTCCCTGCGCTAATTCTTTGTCGATAAAATCGTATACTTTCTTTTCGTTTGATTCTTTTGCTAAATGCGTAATTATTGGTTTTCTTCCCGGAGGCATATCTTTTATAACAGAAACATCCATATCGCCGAAAACAGTAAGCGCTAATGTGCGCGGAATTGGAGTCGCGCTCATCATTAAAAGGTCTGGCGATGATTTGGCGTTAGGTGAAACATCGTCTATAGCGGTTCCTTTTTTTATAATCAGCGCTCTTTGCGTTACTCCGAAACGGTGCTGTTCGTCTATTACCACGAATGTTAAATTTTTATATTCGACATCATTTGAGAACAGCGCATGAGTTCCGACAACGATATCTATTTTTCCTGACAGCAAATTTTTTAAGAGTTCTTTTCTTCCTTTTGCCTTAATGTTTCCGGTAAGAAAAGCGATTCTTATTCCAAGAGGTTCAAGCAGCCGCGCCGCGTTTTCCGCATGCTGACGCGCAAGCAGTTCTGTCGGAGCCATAATAACCGCCTGCCCATTTTTTTCGACAGCGAAAAGAGCCGCAAGAAACGAAACAAGCGTTTTACCGCAGCCAACGTCCCCCTGTAAAAGCCGCGCCATTGGAACCGGATTATTCATATCGCCGTTAATTTCCGAGGCAGCGTCCAACTGCCCTTTCGTAAGCTCAAACGGCAGCCTTTGTAACAGCATGTTTTGCAATGTTGTCAAACTGCTGCCTGCTCCCTGCTCCCTGCTCTCTGCTGCCTTTACCCTTGTCTTTTGCATTCGCCTCTCAATGGCGCGCTTGCCTACCATCACTTCAAGGTAAAACAATTCTTCGTATATAATTGTTTTTTTCGCTCTTTCCAGCTCTTCCATAGAGGAAGGATAATGAATTTCATTTAACGCTTTGCTTTTTGAAAGCAAATTGTATTTTTCTATTATTTTATCGGGAAGTTCATTTTCAATTTTATTTGAATATTGTTCCAGAACATTCGCTGTTATACGGCGGAGAGCTTCTTGTTTTAAGCCTGACGTGAGCGGATAAACAGGCAGAATTTTTCCGAACTTTTTTGATGAAATTGACGCAATATCGAAAGAACTGCATTGTAATTCCCCGTAGTTTCCGATTTTAAATTCGCCGTAAACCATATGTTTTGAATCTATCGTCAATTGTTTTTCAAGCCACGGACGTTTTTTTAAATTAAAACATAATAATACCGCTTGACTTCCGTTTTCGTCTTCTATGTACGCTTTCATCGCTCTTGTATTTCCGTATCCCATATATTCCCGTGTTATTACTTTTACAGGAACGCAGCAAAAGGGGGATTTCTGAAATTCACTTAACGGAATTATTTTACTGCGATCTTCCCACGCGCGCGGATAATGAAGAAAAAGATCAGTTATTGTAAATATTCCAAGACGGGATAGTTTTTTAATTATATCTTCATCAATATATTTATTTTTATTAATTTTCGTTAAAAGTGAACGAAGGAACATTACCTCCTCCACGCGTCTTCAACACATTCAAGATTTTTTAATCCGCTTATTATCTCTTCAGCGTCGAAGGCGTTGTAAACTTCAAGACCGGAAGAAGCAAGAATTACTTTTTCGCCGCCTTTAACCGGAATGTGTAAAAAAGTTATACAATTGCCTGATTTATCCGTAAAATAATCGCGGAACTCTATCAAACTTTCTTCGTTGTATTCGTCAGTTTGAATTAATTTGATATGTATTTCGCTAGGTTTTTCTTCATGCAAAATTTCTTTATTTTCAGGGATTATCGGCTCTTCACTGGCTCCGTCTTTTCTCAGCGCGTTTTTGCTTAATGCGGCATAATCCGCGAAACTCGACACTTTCAGGCTGATTTCTTTTCCGCGTTCTTTATCGTTTTCCGGATCAATTCTTCCTTTTAGCGCGATAAAATCATTTACTTGCAAAAGATGTTTACATTCGGCGTATGTTTTAGCGAAAAAAACCACTTCAATTTCGCCTTCAAAATCCTCAATCGTTCCGAAAGCCATAACAGTGCCGTCCGACATAGTATGCTCTCTCAATTTTCTTAAATATCCTATTACCGTATAAGTTCCTTTCTTCGCGTTTGTAATAAAAGAACTTTTATAATCAGCCATGTATTTCCATGTAATTCTGTGAACGGCTTCTTTTTTTTCGTTTTCCGCTATTTCTTTTATCATTGCGTCTACTTCATGACGGCTTAAAATATCTTCGGCTAAAAAACTGTATTTATCTTTATCTTTTTGATATTCAATTCTTCCTTTTAAAATAACTACTTTTTCATCTTCTAATCTATCTGAAACTTTTTCCCAAACGCCTGAGAAAAAAGTCATTTCCATATCGCCTTTATAATCTGAGATTGTAGCAAATCCCATTTTTTGCCCTTTGGAAGTAATAATTTGTTTTTTATTGCTTATTATTCCGATAAGAATACAGCTTCCTGTTTTATAATTATCTGTTTTACTTAAATCTACGGTTACGGCTTTTTCCCACAAATCTTTATATTCATCCATCGGATGACCGGAAAAATAAAAACCTATTAATTTTTTTTCTAAATTTAATCTGTCGGTGCGGCTCATTTTCGGGAATTCTTCAAATTCAAATTCGGGGATAACATCGTCTTCCGCGTCGCCGAACAGATTTGTCTGTCCAAGAGCAGAATCCTCTTTGCTTTTTTGAGCGTATTCAAAGGCGCGATCAAGATTACCCAGAAGATTTTCGCGTTTTATTTCAAAACTGTCAAACGCTCCGACTTGAATAAGCAGCTCAATATTTTTTTTACTTACAATTTTTATATTTACTCTGTTTAAAAGATCAATAAAACTTTTATATGGACCGTTTTGCCTGCATTTTACAATTTCATCCGCAGGAGCGTCTCCTATTCCTTTTATCCCTAAAAAACCGTAGACAATGCGTCCGTCCGCAACCGTAAAAAGTTTTTCCGATTTATTTACGCACGGCGGATCAATCGTTAATCCTAATTTTCTTGCCTCATCTATACAATGAGAAAGCCTGTTTTTATCGCCGCTGTGGATATCGTTTGTAAGGTTAGCCGCGATAAATTCCGCGAGAAAATTCGCCTTTAAAAACGCTGTATGGTACGCTATTACAGAATACGCGACAGCGTGACTTTTATTAAAACCATAGCCCGCAAAAGGAACAAGCATATCATAAATCGCGCCGGCTTTTTTCTTGTCAAAACCTTGTTTTACCGCGCCTTCAAGAAACGGAATTTTTTCTTCATCAAGAATTTCTTTTTTCTTTTTTCCCATCGCGCGGCGAAGAAGATCCGCTTTTCCCATGCTGTAACCTGCGATAATTTTCGCAACTTCCATTACCTGTTCCTGATAAACAATAACGCCGTAAGTTTCTTTTAAAATTCTTTCAAGGCTTGGATCAGGGTATGTTATCGGCTCCTTGCCGTTTTTCGACGCGACAAACCTCGCAATATTTTGCATCGGTCCCGGACGGTACATGGCATTTAACGCCGATAAATCCGCGATTGATTCGGGCTTTGTCTGTTTTAAAATATCCTGCATCCCGTCAGATTCAAACTGGAATATACCGAAACTGTTTCCTTCACCTAACATTTTAAAAGTTTTTTTATCGTCTTCCGGCTGCTCCTTTACCGAGAAATTTGAATATTCTCCGCCTCTTTGACGGATCAATTCCTCTGTATGTTTTATTACATCTAAAGTTTTTAACCCTAAGAAGTCCATTTTTACAAGACCGCACGGCTCCATGTAATTCATGTCGTACTGTGTCGCTATTGCGCCCGGTTTTCCCGTTTTTTGATCATCGCGTTCCTGATACAGAGGTACCAAATCAATGAGCGGCTGTTTTCCTATAACGATACCGGCTGCGTGTATGGAAGAATGGCGGTTTAATCCTTCTAATTTCCGCGCAAGCAAAAATAATTCCGTATAACGCGCGTCTTTTTCCAGTTCCTGTAATCTAGGTTCATCATTGATTGATTTTTCCAAAGTTACATCTGGACCGCTTGGGATAAGCTTTGTTATCATGTCGGAGTCCGGAATTGTTAATCCTAAAACGCGCGCTACGTCTTTGATTACCTGTTTTGCGCCTAACGTTCCGAATGTAATTATTTTCCCGACTTTTTCCTTGCCGTATTGCGTTGTGACGTAATTGCGCACTTCATCTCTTCCGTAATTCGCGAAATCTATATCAAAATCCGGCATTGAAATACGTTCGGTATTTAAAAAACGTTCAAAAAGAAGACCGTATTTTAACGGTTCAATATCCGTTATGCGAAGAGAATACGCGACAATAGAGCCTACGCCTGATCCTCTGCCCGGACCTACGGGAATTCCGTTATCGTTCGCGTATTTGATAAAATCGGCGACAATTAAAAAATAGCCTGTAAACCCCATATTTATAATTGTGTTTAACTCGTCATCAGCTCTTTTTTGAATATTTTCCCAGTCATTTTCGTTTTTATTTTTTTCTTTCTTATAACGTTTGGCAAGACCATCTATCGCGATGTGGCGCAAATACGCGTCCGCGTTTTCAAAACCGGAAGGTATATTAAAATCGGGAAGATATTTCGGCAGCTCTTTAACGTCGATATTAGGAACATCGGTTATACAGCGGTTAGCGATGCGCACAGTATTTTCAATCGCTTCTGGATAATCTTTAAAAAGAGACGCCATTTCATCGCCTGTCTTAAAATAAAATTGATCTCCGAAATATTTTTTTCGTTTTTCTTCTTTTCGTTCCTTTCCTGTTCCTATACATAACAAAACATCATGCGCGATAAAATCATTCTGTTTCAGATAATGCACGTCGTTAGTCGCAACAAGAGGAATGCCTGTCTGTTTGGAAATTTCAATAATCGAATTATTAATATCTTTTTGCGATAAATCGCTTCCTCTTAAATACCCTGGAGGAATACCGTGATCCTGAATTTCAAGATAAAAACAAGGCTCGCCGTTATTATCTTTACCGAAAAGATCGCGGTAAAAAACAGCTCTGTTCACAGCTTCTTCTGTATTTCCGTTTTGAATAAGACGCGGTATCTCGCCTGAAACACACGCCGAAAGAGCGATAATTCCTTCGTGATGTTTTTTTAACAGATCGTCGTCGATCCTCGGTCTGTAATAAAAACCTTCGGTGTAAGCAAGTGAGCAAATCTTTACAAGATTGAAATACCCCTGCCTGTTAAAAGCAAGAAGCACCATGTGGTAGTATTTATTTTCATATTCCGCGCCGTTTTTATCAAAGCGAGAGCCGGGAGACACATACACTTCGCAGCCGACAATCGGTTTTACTTTATTTTTTTTCTTCGCGCAGGCGGTAACAAATTCCATCGCGCCGAACATATTTCCGTGATCCGTCAGGGCAAGGTGCGACATCCCAAGTTCTTCCGCACGTTCAACAAGACTTTTTATTGATACGGCGGCATCCGCCAGAGAATAGTCCGAATGAACATGAAGATGGACGAAATTTGTCATGTGATTAGTATTTTAAACTGTAACAAGGATTCGAACAAGAGGGAGATTAAATAATAAAGAAATAATTACCCTATTCCCTCTGCACCGCCCTTCATGCTAACATAAAATATGAAATCTTTAACAGCTGATGAACTTCGCAGCAAATATATCAATTTTTTTATTTCAAAAGGTCATGCGCAGATACAAGGAAAATCTCTGCTGCCTGAAAATGACCCAACCGTTCTTTTTACAACAGCGGGAATGCATCCGCTTGTCCCCTATCTTTTGGGAGAGGAACATCCAGCCGGAAAAAGACTTACCGATTTTCAGAAGTGCATCCGCACAGGCGACATCGACAGCGTCGGCGATCCGTCTCATCTCACTTTTTTTGAGATGCTGGGAAACTGGTCGTTAGGTGATTATTTCAAAGAAGACGCGATCAAAATGAGTTTTGACTTTCTCACTTCTCCCGAATGGCTTAATATTCCGATCGAAAAATTGGGCGTAACGGTTTTTGAAGGAGAGAACAATATTCCCCGCGATGACGAGTCCGCATCAATCTGGAAAAGTTTAGGCATCGGCGAAAACAGAATCGCGTTCCTTCCCCGCGAGGACAACTGGTGGGGACCTGCCGGAACAACAGGACCGTGCGGACCCGATACGGAAATGTTTTATTACATCGGAGATAAACCTTGCAATCCTGATTGCAAACCCGGCTGTTCCTGCAAAAAATGGCTCGAAATCTGGAACGATGTTTTCATGCAGTACAACAAAAACGCGTCAGGCGAATACGAGCCGCTCTCCAGAAAATGCGTTGATACAGGAATGGGAATCGAAAGAACAGTAACGGTTCTTAACGGAAAAAAAAGCGTTTACGATACTGAAATTTTTGCAAGGATTATCGAAACAATCGAAAAATTAACAGGCTGTAAATACACTGCATCCGAAGTTGTCTCAGGCGGCAACGCTGACGAAAATGAAGAAATAAATAAATCGATACGAATCATCGCGGATCATGTGCGCTCCTCTACTTTTATTTTAGGCGATCCGAAAGCGGTAAGCCCTTCCAACGTAGGAGCGGGATATGTTCTTAGAAGATTGATTCGCCGCGCCGTCCGTCACGGAAGAAAACTTTTGTCAAAAGGAATAAACGCGTCCGTTAACGCCGGTTCATCTCAAACAACAAACACAGAAGCGATAAGCCTCATCCCTATCGCGGAAGTTGTTATCGCTCAATTGAAAGGCGCATATCCCGAACTTGAGCAGAACAGCGTCTTCATAAAAACCGAACTTGGCAAAGAAGAAGCGAAGTTCATGGAAACCCTTCAAAAAGGTGAACATGAATTTGAAAAACTCCTTCCCAACCTGCTGCGAGATCCACGCAGGATCATGTCAGGGCGGCTCGCTTTCAAACTTTACGATACGTACGGCTTTCCAATCGAATTGACAGAAGAGCTCGCCTCCGAATCGGGCATGACAGTTAACAGAGAAGAATTCGATGAAGCGTTTAAAAAACATCAGGAACTTTCGCGATCGCAAAGCGGACAGGCTTTCAAAGGCGGGCTCGGCGATCAGGGCGAGATGGCTGTCAAATACCACACAGCCACCCACCTGCTCCACAAAGCACTCAAATCGACATTAGGAGATCATGTGGCGCAGAAAGGCAGCAACATCACAGCGGAGCGCCTCCGTTTCGACTTCGTCCACGACGCGCCCATGTCAGCCGACGAAATCAAAAAGGTTGAAAACATAGTCAACGATCAAATTAAAAAAGACCTTCCTGTTTTCATGGAAACAATGGGGCTCGAAGACGCGAAAGCATCCGGCGCGATTGCTCTCTTCGGCGAAAAATACGAAGCGCAAGTCAAAGTTTACACCATCGGAAACTCTGCAAAAGATTTTTTCACCAAAGAAGTCTGCGGCGGTCCGCATGTCGAACGCACAGGCGGACTTGGCGTATTCAAGATACAAAAAGAGCAGTCGTCATCGGCTGGGGTTAGAAGGATAAGAGCGGTACTTGAATAGGGAACAGTTTGCAAATAAAATTGCTATCTTCTATCTTCTGCCTGCTATTTGTTACTCTTCCCCTTATCATTTGTTATTATATATGATAGATTAAAAATATAAAACGAGTTATATTATAACGGAAGGATGAATATGAAACGGGTATTTTTAGTATTTTTTACAGTTTTTACGGCAGTTTCGGTGTTTTCTCAGGCAGGGTTACAGCCGGCGGCAACGGTCAATCTGGTTAGAACAGAGGTTATTTCGGTCGGTCAGCTTCGCACTGAAATACAAAAACTTGAAAGCGAGCCTCAGGCGATTCAAATGCTAAGGACTCAAATGGCTCAGGAAATGAACCGCACGCCTACCGATTCTGAGTTTACGCGGAAACTTCGGACAAATGTTTTAGACTTGATGATTAATGAACGTCTTGTTCTGCAGGCAGCCGAAAGAGACAAGGTTACAATCACTGATAACGAGGTTAATCAGCAAATATCGCAGCTTAAAAGCGTTATGGCGCAGCAATTGGGACGTCAGCCGACCGACGCTGAATTTGCCGAAGCGGTTCAAAAAGAAAGCGGTATGACTATTGCCGATTATACTGCGCAGCTCCGCAAAACACTCCTTACACAAAAGTATCTGATGCAAAAAAAAGGCAATCTTATTAACGCTGTTACTCAGCCGACAACGCAGGAAATTCAATCTGAATTCAATTTAAGAAGAGCCGAATTTGTCCGCCCTGAAACCGTTGAATTTTTCGCTATTCAAATTCCTTTTGGAGCTGACGCAGCTTCAAGAAATACCGCGAGAGAAAAAGGGAACGCGTTAATCAGAGAAATAGGAAGCAACGCTTCTGTTTTTGACAGAAAGGTCGATGAAGCAAGACTGCCTAATTCCGGCTATGTTGCAGCTCCAAGTTCTCTTCCGAGAATTCCGGAAGTTCAAAGAGAATACGGTCAGGAATTTGTCGATACAATTTTTTCTCTTAATCAAGGCGTTGTTTCAAGATTGCTTGAAACCCGAAATTCTTACGTCATTCTAAAAGTTACTCGAAAACTTGAATTCAGAACTCTTGGATTAGATGATGAAATGCCCGCAATTCTTCTAATGCAGGCTGGAGTAGATCCAAGAAACAATGTATCGGTAAGAGTCTTTATTCAAAATATTCTTCATATGAGAAGACAGCAAACCGCTCTTCAGCAGGCAACACAGGAATTGGTAGCGGAATTACGAACAGGCAGATCATTTCAAATTTTTGAAAACAATTTGAACTGGTAATTATGGCATCCCGCAGGAAAGCCCGCATATATGCTTTTCAAGCTCTTTATTTCTGGGAAGCGAACCGCGTTCCGGTTGAAGAGCTTATTACCTTTTCGTGGCTTGGAGATGAAAAATTAAAAAAAATTGACGAAGAACTTCTTGCTTTTTCAAGAGCGTTGACTGCGGGCGCGATAGAAAACATAGAAGAGATTGATTCTCTTATTCAAAAACATCTGGAAAATTGGGATATAACCCGCCTTAACCGCGTTGATTTGGCAATTCTCAGGATGTCGGCTTACACTCTTCTTTTTCAGAATGATATCGCATCGAGCATTGTGATTGATGAAGCGATCGGTATTTGCAGGGAATTCGGCACCGACGATTCATACAAATTTATAAACGGAGTTCTTGACAGCGTCAAAAAAACGCTTCAGGAAAAACAAGAAAAGAAAACATGAAAATATTAAACAACGCCAGATTATTGCGCATAACAATCTTTGCGGGAATTATCCTTGTTTTTTTATCTGCCGCCGTTTTAACAACTTTTTATATAATCGGAAGAATTTCCTCCAAAAGCACAAGGCAGGAGGATAGTTTTCACAGAATCCTGCGCGAATATGACAGCGCGATATCCGTTTTTTACGGAACGGAAAGAGAATACGATTTTTTTAACGGTGAACTTGATCGCCTTGAAAAAAAAGCAATCAGCGTTGAATCATGGCTTTCCGTTCTGAAACGCAGAAATTTTTTATCGCGCAGTCATTCGCGATCGCTTTCCAATTATCATAAATCGATTAATAACGCGTTATCTGCTTATCCTTTTTCTGAGCATATCACGGCAATCGCGGCGGCGGCTCTTGTTAAGAACGCGGCTCTTAATGACGAAAAATCAAATCAATTGCGCATATGGCTTCCTTTGATTGCGGACTCATCGTATAACAAACTGCGTTTAAGCCTTCATGTCCTTTTAGGTGATTTCAGAAATCCGCAAAGAGCCGCCGCTGTAATGTCCGATATTGTTTCCGACGGAACGGAATCAATAACCGTAGACCTTGCGATATTAAAAATTTTACGCAATGATTACCGAGCCGCCGCGGACATTCAGGTGATGCTCGAATCAATTAACGGCGAACAACCCGCAGATAACGATGAACAAATATCAAAGAAAAAACTTTCAGATAATGCGCTTCGTTTCGCGGCTGAATATTATTATGATTTCGGGGATCTGCTTCGCAGCGCGGAAGTTTTTTCTCTTATAAATAATACTAATGCGATGAGCCGTCAAGCCGACGCGCTTTATCTTGGCGGATACGCGGAAAACGCAGAATCAATTTGGAATATTTTAGCGAATGACGCTTCCGCGGAAAAACAAAACGAAATCGCGCTGTACAATCTCGCGGTGTTGTCGTTGGATCAAAATGAAAAAACACAGGCGCAGACTTTTCTTGAAAAACTTCACGGCATTGAAGCGGAAACGGACGCTTCGGAGCAAATTATAAAAAGCCGCCAGTTCGGGCTTATCCTTTACAGCCGCTTGAATGAATTGACGCGCGCAATGATAATTTTACGCAACACAAGAAATTTAACGCCGGCGAAATTTCCGTACATCGATCTTGAAATAAATAAACGAAACTCGCTCGAATGGAATTTGGGAAGACAAACCGCAGAAACTTGGCTTTTGTTGGATCGCCATCCCGAAGATATAGATTTGCACAAGTGGGCTGCGTGGCATTTATTTTTTCAGCGCCGTTATGACGAAATACCAATTCTTCTGGATCGCCTCAATATGCTTAAATATTCCGCAGGATGGATTCAATTATATAATTCGCTCTATTTAATGAACGACGGAAACCTGCAGGAAGCAGAAAAAAACCTTCTCTCAATTCCGTTAAATGAAACCGATTGGACAGTTTACGCAAACCTCGGCAGAATATACGAAGAAATCCGTTCTCTTTCACGCGCTCTTTCTCAATATGAACTCGCTGCTTCCGCGCTTTTAGAAAACGCTTCCTCTCAAAATAAAAAAACCGCTTCACGTATCCAACAGCGCGCCGCAGGATGCCTTATCGCTCAAAATCAGGCAGGAGAAGCCATTCGCGTTCTTTTAAACGCCGTCGATTTAGATCCCGATAATATAAGCGCCCGCCACGAGTTAGACAGATTAATGTATTAAACATTTTATATCTTGACGGAAATCCTCAATTTTTATATCATTAAGTACAATAAATTATTAATTTTTCGGAGGAAAAATATGAAAGTTAAGCCCTTGGGAGACCGCGTTTTGGTCAAACTTGAGAAAAATGAGGCAAAAACAGCCGGCGGGATTATAATTCCCGACACAGCGCAGGAAAAAACCCAGCAAGGCTCGGTTGTATCGGTCGGAACAGGCACGGAAAAAGAACCGATTACAGTAAAAGCGGGTGACAAAGTAATGTACGATAAATACGCCGGCACTCAGGTGAAAATCGACGGAGTTGAACATTTGATCGTAAAAATGGCGGACATAATCGCCATAGTAGAGTAAGTCTCAATTTTAACCGCAAACCGCGCAAACAAATACGAACTAATAATTTGAAATTTTTGAGTTCTTGTTCGTGTGGTTTGTGGAAAAAAATTAAATTATGGATATCAAATATATAAAATTATTTTTTTGTTCTCTTGCCGTTGTTTTGGTTTTTTCTTCCTGTTCGAAAATGGGCTACGGGATTTTACTGTGGTCAGTTGAAGAACCGCCGATTTTTTCCGGCACGATTATGCCTGTATATATCAAATCAAATATTGATAAAGTATGGGTTGTCGGAATTCCAGAACATTTAAAATCTGAATATGGTTCTGATAAAATTGAGATTCCGCTCTCACAGTTTGAATTTATCGGCGGCAAAAGAAAGACAGAAGCGCGCGCAGTACAATTTGCGGAGTACTCTCTTGTCTATGCCGAAAATTTAATTGACGGACTTCCAATCCGCGATAATACCGACAATAACGCGCGCCGCGTTTACCGTCTTCGTGTCGGCGAAGTAATTAAAGTTCTTGGTAAAGCTCAGGGAAATCCTCCCATCGGCGCATCGGGAGATCCTCTGCCGGGCGATTGGCTTAAAGTTCTCACATCCGACGGCGTTACCGGTTTTTGTTTTTCCAACAGACTAAAATTGTATCATCAGGACGAAATAACAATTCAAACTGCTGTGACAGTTCAAAGAGATAATACTGACGATAATGATCTTGAATTGGTTTTTACAAAAATTTGGTCGCCTGAATCATATTTACAAATGCTGAACTCACGCCGCATCAATATTCAGGCAATGGAAAAAAATTATCGATTCGAGCCCGGGCAGGAAACCGGTATCGCGAAAATAATTTTACCTGATCTTGAAAGACAATTTGCTTTTGAAAAAATAGTTTCTGACGGAGATCGATCATGGCGTTTTGAAGGAACTCCTCTTCAAATGGCTCTGCGTTCAAATACTTCTCTTACCGTGCAGTTTACGGAAGGCGTTTCAAGACGAACATTGCAGTTTGCTGTTCTTCCGTCCGAAGTAAACGATATAATTATTCAGGAAACCGCGCGGCGGGAAGATCAATTTAAAACAATTTATAATCAAGGTCCTGTCTTTACCAGTAATAATTACGGAACGATAACATTTTTATCTACAGGTAATTTCACATGGACAGGTTTCGAATTGCTTGTTCCTCAATTGTTTCCTTCTGAAACAAAAGGGGCAGGACGCGTTGTTATGGATCTTTTTATAGCTCCGGCTTTTGAAGATCGGTACAACGGCGCGTTCACATTGCAATTTACCGATGTAAGAACAAATAACATATTTTATTTTATGTACGGGCTTGATAATCAGGGGCTTCGCCTTGAAGTTGTTCCGGGATTCGGCATTGAAGATATAATTGTTTCGCGCCGCGCTCAATCTCCGATGATATTATATTTCTTCAAAGACACTCCGTAACTTAAATGGCATTCGTACAGTTTTCCCGCGTTAGTTTAAGTTTCGGAGAGCGGGATCTGCTCAAAGATGTTTCTCTGCGCCTCGCGTCAGGCAGCAGATCGTGCCTGACAGGCGCCAACGGATCGGGCAAATCAACATTAATGAAAATAATCTCAGGAAGTATCCCTTCTGATTCGGGCGAAAGAGCCGTTCAAAAAGACACGCGCATTGTTTATCTGCCTCAGTCAGGAATTGTGCATCACGGTAAAACGTTGCGTGAAGAAACCGAAACCGCATTTGTTTTTATACATAGTTTGATCGAACGCCTTGAAAATCTCGGCAGTTTGCTTGAAAAATCAAAAGACGATGATCCATCAACAAAAAATCTGATTGAAGATCATCATAAATTACAGGAACAGATTGAAAACTCAGGTTATTACAGGCGGGAAGCCGATATTTATTTGGTTTTAACCGGTCTTGGATTTTCACCTAACGATCTTGACCGTGATACAAGCGTTTTTTCAGGCGGCTGGCAAATGCGAATCGCGCTCGCTAAAGCTCTTCTTCAAAAACCGGATATTCTTCTTCTGGACGAGCCGACAAATTATCTCGATATAGAAGCGCGGTATTGGCTGGAAAAATGGCTTGAAACTTTTTCAGGCGGGTACCTTTTGGTTTCTCACGACAGATATTTTCTTGACGTATGCGTTAATGAAGTTTACGAACTATTCAGCGGGAACTTAAAACGTTACGCGGGGAACTACTCCGCTTACGAAAATACGCGCCGCGTTGAAATCGAAGGGCTAGTTAAACGATATGAAGAACAGCAGGAAGAAATTGTAAAAACCGAAAACCTTATACGCCGTTTCCGTTATAAAGCAAGCAAAGCCGCCTTCGCGCAGGAATTAATTAAGCGTCTTGAAAAAATGGAATTAATCGAAATACCTGAATCATTTAAAAAAATTAATATAAGTTTTCCGCCGCCTCCTCACTCGGGAAATGTCGCGCTGACGCTTACCGGTATCGGAAAAAGTTACGGTCAGCGCCGCGTTCTTTCCAATCTTGATTTGTGCCTTGATGCGGGAGAGCGTCTTGTTGTCGCCGGTCCTAACGGAGCGGGGAAATCAACTCTGCTTCGCATAATTGCGGGAACAGATGCGAATTATGACGGAGCCGTAAAATACGGCACAGGTATACAAACAGGTTACTTCTCGCAGGACGCGGCTGAAGTTATGGATTCACAGAAATCGATCATAGATTTTTTAGAAGAAGATTCTCCTACGGCGTTAATTCCTAAGTTACGCGACATGCTCGGCGCGTTCTTATTCCGCGGCGACGATGTTTACAAAAGCGTCAATGTTCTTTCGGGAGGAGAAAAAAGCCGTCTTGCTCTTTTAAAAATGTTTTTAAAACCGATGAATCTTCTTATCCTTGACGAGCCGACGAACCACCTCGATCTTCACTCCAAAGATATTTTACTTGACGCTTTAAATAAATATACAGGAACAATTATTTTTGTTTCCCATGATCGCGCCTTTATGGAAGCGCTTTCGACTAAAACATTGGAATTAACTCCGGGAAAAGACAAAACACCCGCTGACGCGAAACTTTTTTACGGAAATTATTCTTATTATCTTGAAAGAATACAGGATGATCCTTCATTAATTAAAAATGAGGAATTACCAGCTTGTAATAATCTAAGAACAAATAAAGAGCAAATTCCTTTAAACAATGAACAGAGACGTATAGCGGAAAAACAGAAACAGACAAACCAGCGCAGATTGGAAAGACAAGAAGCGGAAATTCTAAAAACAATAGAAGAACTTGAGAACGAAAAGAACCGTCTTGAAGCGGAATTAGCGCGTCCTGATGTGTATTCAATCGGAGAAAAAGCAAAAGAAGTAAAACAAAAACTTGACGAATGTACCGTCGCGATTGAAGAAAAAACTCATGAATGGGAAAAAATCGCTTCAGAGTTGAAAAAATATTAATTCTTATGTTATAATGCAAATATGAACATATTAATTATCGGCGGCGCCGGATATATCGGCAGCCATGTAACAAGAGAATTTTTCGATTTAGGATATAAATGCACAGTTTTTGACAATCTTTCAACAGGACTTCGTGAAAATCTTTTTTCGGACGTAAAATTCGTTCATGGAGACATTCACGATTATACTTTTCTTTCCGAAACATTTGAAGCAGGCGCTTTTGACGCGATAGTTCATCTTGCGGCGTCTAAAGCAGCAGGCGAATCAATGCTGAAACCTGAAAAGTATTCACATAATAATATCTGCGGTACTCTTAATATATTAAACGCCGCCTGCCGGAACGGCATAAAAAAAATAGTTTTTTCTTCAAGCGCCGCGGTTTACGGAGAACCTCAATATCTTCCTATCGATGAAAAACATCAGACAGTGCCGGAAAACTATTACGGTTTTACAAAACTTGAAATTGAACGGTTTTTAATGTGGTACGAAAAACTGAAAAATATCCGTTTCGCGAGCCTTCGTTATTTTAACGCGGCAGGCTATGATGTTAAAGGACGCATAAAAGGTCTTGAACAAAACCCCGCAAATCTTATTCCGATAATTATGGAGACTGCCTGCGGAACAAGAAATGAAATGCAGATCTTCGGAAATGATTACGACACTCCTGACGGCACATGTATCCGTGATTACATTCATGTCAGCGATCTTGCGATAGGGCACACTCTCGCGTTAGACTACATTACAAAGAACGATAAAAGCATAATTGTTAATCTTGGCAGCGAAAATGGTTACTCTGTTTCCGAAGTACTGGAAACTTCAAGAAAAATTACAGGACAATCAATACCTGCGAAAATTACAGGACGCAGAGCGGGAGACCCCGCTAAACTTACGGCTTCTTCTTCACTCGCGCATGAATTTCTCGGCTGGAAAGCAAAATATTCCGACATGGAGACTTTGATTAAAACAAGCTGGGAAGTGTATAAAAATTGAGGAATTATGAAAGACAAATTATTTTCATGGATAGAAAATTCGATTGAACTTGCCGTTGAACTTGAAATCGAACTTACAAAAAGAAAAGCGGTTTCTCCTGAATCGGGAGGAGAAGGCGAATTGGACAAATGCCTTTACCTTGAAGAATGGCTCCGCGCGCGCGGTATAAACAAACTGGAAAGATTTGACGCGCCTGACCCGAGAGCAAAGGGCGAAGTGCGTCCCAATTTGATCGCTACAATTGAAGGAGCCACCGGCGAAAACGAAGGACGCATCTGGCTGATGAGCCATCTCGACGTTGTTCCGCCGGGAGAAGAAAAACTTTGGACAAGCGATCCTTGGACTGTTGTCAGAGACAATGATTTTTCTTTGGGACAAAGATTAATCGGACGCGGCGTAGAAGACAATCAACAGGGTTTAGTTTCTTCCGTGCTGGCGGCTTTAGCGTTCACATCCCTTGGATTAAAACCCTCCCGTACAATTAAACTATTATTTGTTTCCGATGAAGAAGTCGGATCTGTTTTCGGAATTGACTGGCTTGTAAAAAATCACCGCGGTTTGTTCAAAGAAAACGACATGGTTCTTGTTCCCGACGGGGGCGATTTAAAAGGCGAATGTATTGAAATCGCAGAAAAAAATATTTATTGGATTCGTTTAACAACGCGCGGAAAACAAGCGCACGGCTCAAGACCGGACACAGGCGCAAACGCATTTATTGCAGGATCTGATCTCGCTCTCCGTCTGCATAACGGGCTTTCAGAAAAGTTCGCCGAGCGCGATCCAATGTTTGATCCCGACTACTCTACTTTTCAGCCAACAAAAAAAGAAGCGAATGTTCCCAACATTAACACAATCCCCGGCGAAGATGTTTTTTACATGGATATGCGCGTTCTCCCGAAATACAAATCTTCTTCAATATCGGCGGAAATCGATAAAATAAAATCCGAGATAGAAAAGAAATATCACGTAACGATTGAATATTCATTTATGCAGCTAACAGAATCAAAACCGACGTCCGCAAATTCTTCTATCGTTAAAAAATTAAGCGCGGCGGCAGAAGAAGTATACGGCGTAAAGCCGCGCCCTATCGGTATCGGCGGCGGAACTGTCGCCGCGAATTTGCGCAACATCGGCATTGACTGCGCTGTCTGGACAAAGACGCAGCAAACTCTGCATCAACCCAATGAATATGTCCTATTGGACAATATCATCGGGGACGCGAAAGTTATGGCGTTATTATCTATCTAATTGTTCAGGGTACACAACCAACTCCACCGCGCCGTTCGCCAGCATCTGTCTGCATAGGTTTTGCAAATCCTGTACGGTAACGGCTTTAATAGCTTCTGGTCTTAGGTTCAATCTGTTTAACGGCGTGTCGTATAACACGGATGAATTAGCGTAACTTTGCGCAATATGAAGATTGTTTTGCGTCATTCTATCATGCTGCTTTAACAGAGCTTCTTTTGCTTTATTAAACGTATCATGGCTAAGCTGTCTTGGAATATTTGTTATTTGATCTTTTACAGCATTAATAAGTTCACCAACGCGAAGCGGATTACACACAAAATACACGCTAATTCTGCATTCACCCGAAGGAATTACGCTAACAGAAGTTCCGGCGGAAATTGAATATACTCCTCCGAGTTTTTCGCGGATTTCATCCGTCAGCGCGATATCCAGATATTCCGATAAAACTGCCGATACTTGATTTCTCTGCTCGTTAAATTCCGCAGGCGCGCCTGCAAACCAGCCTATAAAAACAATGCATCTGTCATCGATCCCTTTATTAATTGATCTTCTTCCCGCGGACGGTCTTATAATCTTCGGATCTATCCAGCTATTCATCGATTTATTTTTTGGAATAGAACCGATGTATATTGACGCTTTTTCCTTCATTGCGGGAATATTCAAATTTCCGGTAAATACAAACGTATAATCTTCAGGGTTTAAACAATTATTTAAAAACAATTCAGCTTCCTTAACCGAAACATTATCTATATCGTCATATTCAAGAGGCGCAAGAAGAGGATTATTGCTATTTATTAGTTTTGTTATCTCACGCGAAAAAAATCTTTGCGGGTCTTCATCCTGACGCGCAAGGTAAGTTCTGTATTGATCAAGCATTGCTCCAATCGCGTTTTCATCCATTCTTGGATTCGTAAAGAAAAGATTTATCATTTCAAACAGCGTATGTATATCCGTTGAAGTAGATGATCCTGAAAAGCCGCGGTAATAATCAGAATTCCAAAACGATAAGGACACCTGTTTACCGGCTAATTTATTAGCAAGTTCTGTTTTTGAATATTGACCAAAACCAGAAATATCAATCATTTCTGAAAGAAGATTTACGGAAGGAATATTTTTTTCATCAGCATTTACAGTTCCGCCTTTTGCTATACTGTATAAAATAATTTCATTGTTTTTATTTTCTGTTTCTTTAAAAATTATTTTTGCGCCGTTTGCCATTGTAATAATATACGCATTCGTATCACTATCAAATATTTCTGACGCAATAACGCCTGCTTCAGGAATTTTTTCAATTAAATCACCTGAAAGAGAGACGTCTTTTTTTGCCGATAATTTCGCTTTTTTTGTTTCTGCGAATATTTCTTTTATTCTATTCTCTGAAGGAAGATTACCGGCATAAGCCTCAGGCGCGATTAACAATAATACAATATCATCATAAGAAAAATAGTTTTTAGATACATTAGCGATTTCTCTTAATTTTATTCCCGGAAGAAGCGCACTTACGGCCTTTACTTCCCATTCAATATCAGCCATATCAGATCCGTAAATAAAATGTTTAGTAAATCCTTCTACAAATTCTTTTGATTCTGTTCTGTCTTTTTCAGATAGTTTTTTTTCCATGAACGAAATCAGGTTTAATTTAGCGCGTTCAAGTTCGCTTTTGGTAAAGCCAAAACGCCGCACTGATTCCTTTGCAAGAAGCAGTTCGCGAAGCGCTTCTTCAACATTCCCCTCTTTCGGCTGTGTTCCCAGAGAAAAAAACCTAGAACTGCCTGCCCATTCCCACACTCCTCCCCATGAAGCGTTAGCCGAAGATTTTGGATCAATTACCGCTTCATCAAAACGGAATTCGAGCATATTCTCAATTAAATAATCAATTATCGAATCGCGGTAGTATGCAAGGGTCCCCGCTTCTTTGCTTTTTCTTTGTTTATAATCAATTTGAAAACTCGCGGAAGTAATTTCAGGGTCGGTAATTATTTCAATATGGATACTGCCTTTCTGAGGAGGAGGCAATTCATGGCGCGGACGGTTTATCGGCTCTGGGCTTTCCGGCATATTGAAATGCTGCGCAAGTTCAGCTTCAAGCGTTTTAGCGTCAAAATCGCCGGTAAATACCAAAGCCATGTTATCGCTTTTATACCATCGATCATAAAACGCTTTTAATTGTTCTGAAGAAGCGTTTTCTATAATTTCCGCAAGCCCTATCACTCGCCGATCCGCATATGCGCTTCCTTTAAATAGTATTGGAAGTATAATTTCGCGTATTCTATCCATTGCGCCTTTTCTCGCGCGCATTTCTTCGAGCACAACCAAACTTTCACTCTTTACATCTTCAGGTTTAAAACTAACTGCATAAGTCCAGTCATCAAGAATTGCGAGCGCTTTTTCCGGAATGCGCTTTATTCCGTTTACATTCTCCACGGGAACGTCAAAATGAAAAACAGTTTCATTGTAATTTGTATACGCATTTGCGTCGGCGCCGAAACGCATTCCTAAAGAACGCAGATATTCTATCAATTCATGTTTGGGAAAACGCGCCGTATCGTTAAAAGCAAGATGCTCGACAAAATGAGCAAGCCCTCTTTCATCGTCGTTTTCTAAAACAGATCCTGCATTAACGACAAGCGATAAATGCGCCCTGTTTTCGGGCATCGAATTTTCTAAAATAAAATATTTTAACCCGTTAGGCAGAGCACCTGTAATTGTTTTATTGTTAAGAGGGACAAGATCGCTTCCCTTTCCAAGTCCGCCGAAATCAACTTTTGAACATGACGCTATAAGCACAGTTAAAAGTAATAATAATAAGTGTTTATAAATTTTCATGGTCACATTATATAATAAATAATTAATTTTATCCATAATTATTTTTAATTCTATTGGCGAATAACTCGTCTACTTCCGCGCTTTCTGTCTTTTCCGCTTCTTTTTTGTATTCTTTCTTCTTCTTTTCTTTTTGTTTTTCTAAAACATCGTATTCTTTAAAAGCTTCCATGTACAAAACGCGTTTTTCTTCTACTACTATTTCCGCTTTTGCCGCTTCTTCCATAAGCTTTTCTTTTTCCTGTTCAAGCCTTGTAATATAATTTGTCCAGATCATTACTTTAGACGGATCTTTAAAAAGCTCTGAAGAAGCGTGATGATGTTTTACAGCGGTTTCTTTTATTTTATTCTCAATTTCATTGAGCATGCTTATCGCAAGCCCCAATGCTAATTTACATTCTTCTTCGTTAAATTTTCTTAATAGGAGAACATTTTCAAGATTGAATTGAAATTTTTTCACTATTATTCTTCTATTAAGTTCATTCCCGGAAGCGAGGAAAAGAGAGCCGCTACGCTGTTAACTGCAAGCGCTGTTTCTTCCGCTCCGTAAATATCAGGTTCTTCTTTCGGCGCCTTTACTTTTCGCATAACACGATTTTCCGAAGATTTAATTTTTGATTTGTTATCTGTCATTTCTTCATCGGGAATATCTATATCCGCTAATTCAGATAAAGCGATTAATGTTTCTTCAAGCGAGGACTGCTCATCGACTGCCTGCATCAGAAAATTTTCTATCGCGTCATGTTTAGAAATCGCAATGTCAACCGCGGGATTTGTGCCGGGACGGTAAGCGCCTGCGTTTATAAAATCTTCCATTCTTGCGTAATCCGCCATATATTTTCGTATAATTTTTGACGCTTCAAGCGATAGAGGACCCGCGATAGACGGCGCGAGACGTGAAATGCTTCCGAGAACATCAATCGGCGGATAATGACCCGAGTGCGCCAATTTGCGCGAAAGAACGATGTGACCGTCAAGAATACCGCGGACTGTATCCGTTACAGGTTCGTCCATATCATCGCCGTCTACAAGAACCGTATAAATACCGGTTATACTTCCCTTTTCTGAAGTGCCTGATCTTTCAAGAAGTTTCGGCATCGAGTCAAACATACTTGGAGGAAAACCTTTTTGCGCCGCAGGTTCTCCCGACGCAAGACCAATTTCTCTCATCGCGCGCGCGTATCGCGTAACGGAATCAAAAAGCAGCATTACATCGCGTCCCTGATCGCGGAAATATTCAGCGACCGCTGTCGCGACATAAGCGCCGCGAAGACGGGACAGAGGCGGCGAACTTGAAGGAGTTACTATTATGACGCTTCTTCCCAATCCTTCAGCGTCAAGATCTCTTTCTATAAAGTCATTCACTTCGCGGCCGCGCTCTCCTATAAGCGCGATTACATTCACGTCGGCGTTTGTGTTACGTGCAATCATGCCCAGCAAAGTGGATTTACCGACGCCTGAGCCCGCGAAAATCCCCATGCGCTGTCCTTTTCCGAGCGCAAGAAGACCGTCAATCGCGCGAATCCCCGTTGTTATGCGTTCGTTGATACGTTTTCGTTTAATCGGATCGGGAGCGTTCGCAAGAGCAGGATACATTTCACTGGAAGCGATATCGCCTTTATTGTCGATGGGATTTCCAAGCGGATCGATAACTCGTCCTAAAAGTTTGTTTGAAACAGGAACTTCAAGGCGGCATCCAAGAGCAATAACTCTGTCGCCGATTTCAATTCCGTCGGTTTCGTTATACGCCATTAATTGTACGGTTTCATTACGCAGCCCTACAACTTCGGCTTTTATTTCACCTCTTCCTTTCGGAACAATTATCCTGCATATCTCGCCGATAATTGCCTGCGGTCCTCTGCTTTCTATTAATAAACCTTGAACTTTTGTTACTCTTCCGACGCATTTAATCGGATCTGTTCTCTCTGCGGATTCAATATATTTTTCAAAAACTTCACATACTGCGCTTGTTTCCATGCAGGGTTCCCCTCCTCCCTCTTCATGCGGTAATTCTTTCTTTATGTCGGCTTAGGCGGATCAACATTATCTGTTTTTCTTTTGCCGATATTCTCAAGACTCTGTGCAATCTTTTTATCTGATTCTCTCTTACCCTTTGTAGCCATTGTCGCGAGAGCCGCCAACGCGGCGGACGCTGTAAGCGCCGCGTTTACGCCGTTCGATAATTCGTCATCCTGTTCATCGCCTGAATCGCTGTCTTGCGGAGACGTTAATTCAGGTTTTGACTTAATAGCTTCCATCAACGACGAAGAAGCAAGCAGTTCGGCGTTTAGATTTGGATTTCGTATAACAGGCTGAGGTATTTGCTCGCTTAATAAAGATTTAATCGGAGAAATTTCCAATATTTTTGTTTCCAACTCCGAAAGCTGACTTGCAATACGCGCGTCAATCTCTCCGAAATCCGTTTCGATAATACATCCGCCCGGATCAACAGAACTGTCCTCGACAATCTGAAGCGATTTCGCGTTTTCAACCATTCGGATAAAATATTCTTTATGTTCCGTTGCAAGCTGCAGATCTGCGAGATTCACCCTGATTATTATATCACCTTTTGATTTTACCTTTTTAAGAGATTCACGCACGGTGTTTATTATTACGTCACGCTGATTCTCGGAAATTACTTTAATGACTTTACGCGTGATAAGAAGAACAAGATCGATTATCTGCTGTTCCGTTTCGCTTAGTATTTCAGCTCTTTTATCCTGAGCGCGCTCCAGAACAGTTTGAGTTCTTTCGATTAGACGATCGACTTCCGCTTTTCCGTCGGCGAAACCTTCGTTCTTCCCGCTTTCACGTCCTTCATCAAGGGCGGTTCTTCTTTCTGCTTCAATTGTCTGCCTTATTTCACTTTCAACTTCGTATCCTTTTGCTTTTGCGTCTGCTATAATTTGTTCCGCTTCCGCTTCAGCCTGCTGCTTTATTACCTGCGCTTCATCTGTTTTTCTTTTTACTTCCGTAAAAGCCGCTTTCTGCGCGTCTTCAATAATGTTATTCGCTTCTTCTTTCGCGGAAGCGAACATTTTTTCTTTTTCTTCTTCCCAATGCGCTTTGAACATTTCCGCTTCACGGCGAAGATCATCGGCTGTAGGACCTTTATATTCATCAACATCAGATAATACTTCTTCAACTTCTTCGATAGGCGCAAGATGCGCGATCTCGGGATATGAAGTCGGAGAATCAATCGCGATTTTATCGGGAAGAGTCACTAATTCATTCGGTCTGAAAACGGCTTTTAACATAACATACCCTCACTTGCGTTAAACGAAACAACTGCGCGCGCTTACGCGCACGCAGTTTCGTCTAACTCTTTTACATTACAATCTCGTCTTCGCCCGCGCGCGCAACGACAATCTCGCCTGTGTCTTCAAGATGTCTGATAATAGATACAATCTTCTGCTGAGCTTCTTCAACATCTTTCAAGCGTACAGGACCCATATACTCCATTTCTTCTTTGAGCATACTCGCGGCGCGTTTACTCATATTCTTGAATATCTTGTCTTGTACTTCGGAGTCTACAGACTTTAACGCTTTTGCAAGACCTTGTGAGTCCACTTCGCGCATAACTTTCTGTATGGCTTTGTCGTCGAGCATAACGATATCTTCGAATACGAACATTCTTTTCTTGATGTCTTCGGCGAGCTCCGGATCTTCTTCTTCCAAAGCTTCGATGATTTGTTTTTCTGACGCGCGATCAACAAGGTTGAGAATTTCTACGATGCTTTCAACACCGCCCGCTGTCGTGTAGTCTTCCGACGACAGTGACGATAATTTCTTTTCAAGAACGCGTTCAACTTCGCGCAAAACTTCAGGAGACGTTCTGTCCATTGTCGCAATACGCCGCGCTACATCGCTTTGTACTTCCTGCGGCAGATTCTGTAAAATCTGCGACGCTTTGTTCGGCTCAAGGTACGCTAAAATAAGGGCGATTGTCTGCGGATGTTCCTGCTGAATAAAGTTCAAAAGATGCGAAGGATCTGTGCGCCTTATGAAGTCGAAAGGACGAACCTGAAGACTCGATGTCAGGCGGTTAATAATATCGATCGCCTTTTGGCTTCCCAAAGATTTTTCGAGAAGCTCTCTTGCGTAATCGATACCGCCTGTGGAGATAAACTGATTCGCCATCATCAATTCCTGAAATTCATTCAGGATCGCGTCTTTTTGTTCCGCGTCAATTGTTTCAAGACGCGCAATTTCAAATGTCAGAGTTTCTATTTCATCCTCACGGAGAAATTTAAATATTTCAGCCGATATTTCCGAGCCAATTGTTACAAGGAAAACCGCAGCCTTCTGGCGCCCGGTAAATTCCTTTGCGCCTTTTTTCTTTGAACCGCCGGCGCCGCCGGGTAATGATTTTGCCATATGCTATTCCTCCAACAACCATGTACGGATAAGCTGAGCGGCGTCGTCCGGATGTTCCTTCGCCAAATTGATGGCGTTTTCCATCAATTCCATTCTTGAACGCTCTTCGTACGAAATTGAAACTTCCGTTCCGTCTTCCGCCTCCGCCATCGCGCTCTCTCGCAGCATCTGCTCTCTTCTCGCTCTCTCTTCTTCCGCAATCCTTCTGCGTCTTTCCATCTCGCGAGAGATCATCCTGAATAGCATAAATCCAAACAGCAATAATGTCAAACCGGAAATAAAAGCAATTATTGTAATCTGTATCTGCTTCTGCCTGAAGTAAGCTTCGTCTTCCGCTTTGAATTCCGCGCTGCGATCTATTTTGATATTGTGAACAGTAACAGAATCTCCTCTTGCCGAATTATAACCTATCGCGTCGCGGATTAATCCCGCCACCCTGCTCAATTCATCGGAAGGCACTTCGATATATTCCCTCTCGATAGTTCCGTCAGTTGTTACAAGAAGTTTTCCTTTTTCATCGAATTTCTTTTTCCATGTGCCGTCAATGTTAACCGAAACCGTTACGCGATCAATTGAGGGGCTTCTCTCCTCTTTTATTTCGCGTTTGTTAATTTCTTCGTTGTGCGTTTCGGTTGTTTGAGTCATTTCTCCCCAAAGATTACTCATGTCGCGCATCGCCG
>Ga0209755_10001864_pt1 | contig 30914 bp, 35 predicted proteins | sample TergutCo191P1_FD_187301 | JGI IMG/M metagenome (GOLD analysis project Ga0209755, IMG submission 187301) | Cornitermes sp. P1 segment gut microbial communities from Petit-Saut dam, French Guiana - Co191P1 (SPAdes) (version 2) | ecosystem: Host-associated > Arthropoda: Insects > Digestive system...
GGTCGCGGCCGCCATGTCCTGCATCAATAAAAATCTTTCTTGGCATATTTAATCAGCCCCCTTCTAAAGCAAAAAATTACCAATCAGCACGAAGCCTCCGGTGATAATACCGCCAATCAGAGCGAACACGGTATATTTCCATTTCTCACCCGGTGCCATGCGCATTTCGTCCAGTTTGCCGGACATGTCGCTAATTTCTTTTTCATTGCGCTGGATTTGAGTTATGTCACGCTCGATTGCGCCAATTCGCTCGCCCTGGGATTTCTGCCCCGTTTCTATTCGTTCGACCGCCCTGTCAAACTTTGATGCAAGCATTTTTACCTCTTTTGCAATGGCCGCATTGCTTTGAGCAAGGCTATATACGGCATCAGTCAGCTTATCTGTGCGGTCAATGCGGCGGTGAGCCGATTTCGCGCTTTCTTGCAAAGCTGCTATTTGTTTTGTGTGTTCCAGCACAATATCCGAAAGTTTCTCATCGTTCATAGGCTATCCCCCCTCTAGCCGGCCGCCGGAGGAAAGCGAAAAATACAATCCCCCAAAAAGCAGGCTAAGTGTGAATTATTTTAGATTACCCGTCATTTTGATTCTTTGTTGACTGTTGTGCCTTTTGCTTTTTGAAGCTGATGGCACATATTCCAAAAGGTCATGGAGGTCGCATCCCAGCACCTCGCAAATATCCTCCAGCTGCTTGAGGCTTACCCTATCGGCAAACTCGTTAAAAAGCGCGCTTATTGTGTTTGCCCTAATCCCTGTTTTGCGCACCAAATCTGCCTGATTCCATTTTCGCTCACCCAAAAGGCGAGATAGATGTATCCTAATCATATAATGATTCCCCCTTGTGCGATTAACATAAAGCTAATACGCTTTTTGGGAGATTGTATCATTATTGATTATACACCCTCTGGGCTTAATGCGAAAGCTAACACATACAATGAATCATAGTTTTAATTTCGCCGCTGCGTGAATCGGGGCGTGTATGTGAAAGGCTTTTGGGCGGGTAATCCAGCATAGGTTTGCTCAATGGACACGCCGCCGATTTCTTCGCTGTTAGTAGCCAGGGCGTTCAATTCCTCAATCATTGGCAAATTGAGGGCTAGGGAAGCGGTGTCAATCGTTATTTCGGTCAGGATTTGCAACCACTCCCGGAGGGTATACTGGATTTCGTGATATTCCCAAATTTCCCCGGCCATCATGCCGAGGTCTTCGCCACCATCTTCCGGGGGCGGTATAGGCGCGGGATTAAAGCGCAAATACACAGTATCAACGCAAACAAAAAACGGCGTATTCGCCGCTTCTTTGCTCCCCTGCACAATTCCCATGTTTTTCATGTCAAGCACTCCTTTTTTATTTTGTATAATTATAAAAACATTAACCGCGCGCCTTCAGCCGTAACTGTAACCACAACCGGAATCCAGCCAAAATAGAACACCCCCGCACCCCCGCCGCTACCCCAATTACCGCCGAATGTACCAACCGACGAAGCAGTTAAAATACACCGATCCGAAAAGAAGGTTGTTTCCGAACCGCCCGTGGCTCGGGGAATGAATCCCATTTCGCTGGTTCCTTGTACGCGGGTAGTGAACCCACTAAAGTTCATCGTGCCAGCATTGCCACGGTTAACATATCCCTGCCCGGTATCATTGAAGTCTTGGAAGGCGGTAAGAATGTCGCGCCTCACGTCGGAAAAAATGCCGTCAATACCTTCCGAAACATTACCCCACAAATCTTCAATGCCAAGGCATTTTACAGGATCGATTGCGTTTGCGGTTGTTCCCCAATTCATGCCCTTTGTGTTTGTGGAGCCCGTGTTCGCTATCTCTGTCGCCCCTGTACGTCCATTGCCTAAAGCGGCTTGGGAATTCAGGCTCTTAAACCGTATTAGATACAGGATTTGCAACAACATAAGGGGGAAAAAGGCCATTTGGTCATACCCTACACCGTTGGCGTTGGCTGCTGTGCGGAATGCGCCAAGGCCCTGCTGTACCGTTGGGGTCGCGCCGCTAATAGAGCGCAAGCGATTATCTTGAATGATTCCTTTGTATGCGCCCACATACAAGAAGTTTCTATCCCCTCCCTCATTGCGAGTATGGGCAAAATAACGATAGCCAGGGGTGTTTTGTTCGTTGGTAATTTGAACAGTCATAATATCACCAACCGTATCAATGCGCCATCCAACCCGCGGAATTTCTATCATAACATCCCCAGCATCGCCACTAGTAATATCCGGTGTAGCGGGAAGCCCTGTCAAATCCTGTTGCGGATGCCATTGCTCGAAATTGTCGGGGTTTAGATATCCCACAACTGCGCCATTATTAAACAAACAAGGCCGGATGTCTTGGAAAATCGGCATTGTGTCCCATGTAGGCGAGCCGCCAACCATCCCCACAGCATCACCGATATATGTTACCGCAGTATATGGATTGCTGTTATTTAGGTCAATATGCACCCCATAAGTTCTTGTAGGCCGCCCCGCAGGAAGGGCCTGTAATATCTCTGTCAGACTTTGCCCGGTATCGGCATCGAAAACAGCATCTAAAACTGTAATGGGTAATGCCACATCATAGGGGCTAGTGGCGGGGCTGGCCGGATTATCATAAATCCTAGTTTCAACTATGGCCGCCCGTCTAAAATTGGCTTGATTACTCATCGTCATGCTCTCCTTCCTCGTCTACAGGCTCATCATCGCAGGGCTCTAATTCAGCATCGGCAAGGTCTAAATCAATGGAATTATTGTAACTTTCCGTTGATATATCCGCCGCCGCGCTTATGGTTACATTTTGAACCTCCATAAGCACAAGCGCACCTGTGCGAAGATTTAATGCCTGCATTGCGGCGCCGCTTGATACAAAAGCGGCATCAAGCGGCGCGACGGCCTCAATGGCCGGATTTAATAATTGCCATTGAGTACCATCAAATACGAATTTATATGTTCTGCCGCCTGTGAGCATTGCAAGATTACCATTTGCAGTATTTATTTGCACCCCGGCATGGAATACATTGGCCGCCCCTGTGGCATTTACATTGAGCGTTGACATTGCCGTGGGGGTTGTGTCCCATCTAAGCGTAACCTCTGAACCAGTACGCCGAGTATAGCCGGCAAGCGTTCCCACCTTGGCGATAGTTGCGGCGGCGGTTGTCATTGTACCCCAGCCCAATCCCATGGTTGGCATTGCCGAAGCCGGAACAATCAATTCCCAGTTTGTGCCATCAAAGACAAAACCATATAAAACCCCGGCCATCAATTGCCGCGCAGTCGCTGCCACACCCAAGGCCGCATTATTCATTTGGATAGGGGCGGCGGGCGTTGTGCCGATTTGCAATGATGGATTTAGTGCCGTATTCGCAATGGTAAAGCGCACATAAACAGTTGAGCCTTGGCGGCGTACAAAAGTAACGCCTGCAGGCAATGTTACGGTTTTTGCGGCTGTTGCCGCCGCCGTGGTGCTTTCTAATTCGCCTGTGTTGCCGTTTGCGACATTATCAATTGCGGTCTGTTGCGCTGTTGATACAGGTTTATTGGCATCGCTGGTATTGTCAACATTGCCCAGCCCTATTTCTGCCGGTGTCAGCATCCCTGTCCCTGCGCCAAGCCCCATATCATTACGCAAACTCGGAGCATCTCCGGCCACCCTTCGCCACGTCGGGGGCGTTGCCACGGCTTGGTTTGGATGCACCATGACTTGTATTTCTGTTGCATTTGGGGCTGCAATCACGCCTGTAGCTGTTGGGGAGGTGGCATAATTGATATTGCCCGCCGCTTGGCTTGTGCGGTTTGTGCCGCCGCGAACCACAGGAAGTGTGCCGCCTGTGGCCGCCCCAATATTATCGACAGGGATTGCGCCTACATTTTGCGGCTCATGCGCCGCCGTAGAATCCAAATGCTCCTGAAGCGCATTAGCAATAGCCGCTGTAACAGGTACGAGTATCCACGAAGTAGCCCCGGCAACAATCCAATCACCAATAGCAAAAGTCAGACCGAATTGCGTACCGGCCGCTGTCACTATCCAGTATTGGCTTTGTACTGTGGGCGTTGTGGGTAATGTGGGCGTGTTGGTTAAGGCATTCCAGGAAGCCTGAAATTGCAACCCAGCCACAATGCCGGAAACGGCCGCATCCATATCCGTGCGGCGTACCGCATCATTCGCACCAGCGGCCCCGGCTCTTGGTGCGCCTACAATCAATGCTCCGCCTGCCGAGCGGCGGGCTATACTGTTTGCGGTTGCCGCTTGCGCCGCACCGTGGGCAGTTTCAGTATTTGAATTGTGGTCTTCGCTACTTACCCCCGAAATATCAATAACATCCTGTGCCCTAAGATTTACGGCTTCAAAATTGTTGGCGGCGTTTCTATATCCCAAACGTGCAAAAGACGTAGCCATTTTTTCATCCTCCTATTTCGTATTTGTATTCCCGCTTTAAGGGTCTATCGGGTCAATTGGCGGGTCTGTGGGGTCTGTTGGCGGCGGGTCTGGGTCAACCCACCCAAAGGGGCGGTAATTTGGGGTATTGGCCGCTATTCTGTGATGCGTTCGCACCCCAATCCCCGGAATATCCGCATCCGACATTTCGGTACTATCCCAAACACTTTGCATATCGATATTAAATTCCGATAAAAATTCCCACTCACCATTTTCTTTCAGCACATACAAAGCCGAAATGCCGCCTTGGGTTTCATCCCTGCGCACCAAAATAATTGTGCCGGGCACAAGGCCTGTGAGCGTTAGTAGGCTTGCATGGTCATCAACTGCCCCATCCACTTCAAGGCCTGTGAGCGCGCTTATTTTCGCTTCAAAATCTGAAAGTTTCGCCAGCATCTCACTAAAGCGGTTTTGGTGGGCTTCTGGGTCGTTATTATGATTGCTGATTTCGACTGCTACAAACTGGGCGGTGTCGCCCGAGGTCATAAAAGCATCAGCCGGGAAACTCAAACTAACCTCGCCGTCTGTGCTTATGCCTATTGCCGCAGGAAAACGGCGGCTGTTGAAAAGCCCTGCCGTGTAGGGCGGTATCCATTCCGGAAAATCCAGCAGATTGCCATATAGCAGCAATACGCGCCCAATATCGGGGTCTGTGGCAAATACTCCAAATTCATTTAGCCAAAAACCGGGCAAATCCGGCCGAAACTCATTGCGGTATTCCGCAATAAATTGGATTTGGCTATCGACCGTCTGCGGCACAGTAGATGTGGCAATGGCGATGGGATTTATTAAATCCGTCATCTCTGTAACGTAAGTGCTGCCGTCAAGCCGCCCATCGCCAACCCAAATACCCTCAATGATTCGCTCTGCCGTACCGGCGTTCCATTTGGCTATAAGGTTAAGGCCAAGTCTGGTTATTGCAAAAATGCCATTCATTTCATTTTCATACATTTAATTTTGCACCTCCTGTAATTGCGTTGGGACAACTGCGCCATCATCAAGAATCAACATTGCCCTATGCATAACCCCATCCTCCGTTATAAGTAGCGCGCCCAGCTCCTCGCTGGTTATATCGCGCAACGTGGTTTCTGTCACCGTCCATGCAAAGCCCTGTAGGCCGATATTTACGGCCAGCTCTGCATTAGGCGTAAATCGCGTCAATGCCGTGGTTGACATGGCCGGAAAAGCGGCCGCGCCAACATTAGTCTGCGCATTAAAGACGATAGTGGGCTTAAAGCGTGTGAGGGTGGTTGTTGACGCTGTCGGAAATAGCTGTTTTCCGACTTTAACATCCTGCCGCACCTCGGGTAGCTCAACGATTATGCCCTCAAGCCAGCTCCGCTCATTTTTTAATTCGTGAATGGCTCTGAGCAAATCGCTATATTGCTCTGAATCCGCCAAACTCCCCCTTGCATTAAGACGAAAAAAATACGGCTCTCCGCCGTATTCAAACCATTCCTCTATTGCAAAATCTTCAAAAAACAGTGTTCGGATAATGCTTTCGAGGGCGTATTTTGTGCCTTTATGCCTATGCCATATAAGCGAATTTTCAACCAAAGCCCGCTTTCGGTCAAGGTCAAGCCCTAGGGGTTCGTAAAAGTCAACGTGATATTGCCAAGCGAGGCTATCTACAATATCTTCGGGCTGCTCCCGGATATTCGGCACAATAACAACTTCGTTTATGGCCTGGGTTATCTCTTTCAGCTCTTTGTCAAAAGCATTTACAAAAGCCAAGATTTCTTTTGTTTTGAGCCCTTCAGGCAGAAGGTCGGATAATCTTAAATCCTGTAGCTTAATCATCTTCCAGCCCTCCATATGTGATGCTAATATTATCCATATCAGCAACACCAAGCTCAAAATAATCAAGCACCTTGTGAACTGGTTCTCGTATTTCCACGCGCTTAATACCAGCCTTCATGAGCATTTTTGTAAGCTGTGATGGGTTTATATCCCTGCCCAGAGCCGATTTTTGCCATAGGATAAATTGTTCTAGTGCCTCGGCCGTTCTTTGCTGAATATTCAGCCCGATTGCAGCACTACTCCTTGCTATGAAATATGTATAATCTATGGCATACTCCACGATTTCAGGCTTGCGCACAATCACATGGTCGGTCAGCGGCCTTTTGTCCTCTGCGCTGCAAATGGCGTAAACCTCGTCCAGCACAGATTGCGTGGGAATTTCGCCCCCTTGCATCAGGGGGATTATTTCCACAACCCCAGGGCTGGGCGATTTCACCGACACATCAACAATAAGCTGATTGGCCGTTTTCGCCCAATACATATATGCCCCATAAGGCCCGGCAGATGAATAGCTCTCCGGCTTCATCCGAGTGCGCTCCCTAAAAGGCTCAATCTCCTCTAAATCCGCCCCGCCTGCGCTTTCGTCCACATTTTCCACAGTATAATTAAATGGGAAAGTGTCCGTCAGCCTGTTAATCTGCCCCGGCAAAAATCCATTGCCAATCGAGCCGACTTGTGTACACTCTGCTATGGCGAGTATGCTCAATTCACCCGCGGGGATTTCGATATCATCTTTGGTGGCAAAGAAAATCTTATTGCCCGGTGTCGCCCTTGTTTTGGCGGGAATCAATGTTGCGTTTGGCAAAGTGGTGGAGAGGGTGAATTTCAGCGTTGTTACTGCCGCTCGCGGTTCTAATTGCACCGCTCCAACAAGGGCGGCAATATTCTGAATAAAGCCATCCTGGGCATATCTCAAAAGATTTTGTTTGCCCGTAAAATCAATAAGGCTTCTTTGCAATGACAAATAATAAATAAATGTCAATGCCAAAAGCCTTAAAGGGTCGCCGGGGAATAATGTTCGCCCCGCCTCTTTTTCGATATGGGCGATAATCTCCGCCGTAATCACAGCAACATCTTTTTCGGCAAAATTGATATCCGGCAAATTTTCAAGTAATGAATTCATCTAATATTCTCACCACCGCTCTGGGATAAAGTCTGCCATCAAGGGCAGCATCTGGATGTGGCAAAAAATCCACCTCCGTTACTTCTACTCTGGGTTCGTATCTTTGAATAGTTTGATGCGCAAAAATGTGCAGATTTGCCATAGCTCGGGGCGTGGGCTCGTCAATAAATGTGGCATTTAGCCCCAAATTTCTGTCAAGCGGCACAGAACCTATAATCGTCGTCAAAAGCACAGATACGTTTTGGAGTATTTCCTCGACTATCGAGCTCGGAAACAGGTTTATATCCACAAGGTCTATGCCCATGATTGTTAAAATGTTGTTGTTCATGCACACTCCCCCTAAATATATTCCTCAAAGCTGATATCAACGGTGCATTGCATACAATTTCCGTTATTGTCAATTCTCTCCCAGGGCATACCCAAATCAACAATCCTCCAGCGAAACATCCCATGGGCAGTTTTGCCGATTATAATTGAAACCGTGTTGCCGTTTCGTTGCAGGCGAATCAGTTTATTAAATTCCACCTGTGGATTAACACCAAACTCGGCCTTTAACATAATCTTAAACCGTATGCGGTCAAGCTCCGGGCCGATATATTGGCTTACAGGCTTTCTGAGCAGCACATTGTGTTTAGCAAATCTCACACTATTATTTCTCTGGAATTCCTTGATGGTCAATATGCTCCGCGCATCAGACACCTCAAACATAATAACATCATCAAGCTCCCGAGAGCCTATTGCTCCAATCATTCATAATCACCACCTATGGGAGTGTAAAAATACCTGTGACGGCCTCCGTATTTTTATCAAAGGTCGTAAGGGCGATTAAACCCTCTTGTCCGTCAACATTTAGATGTATCGTTCTATTGTCTGTTGTGAAATTTCTAGCGGTAGCATCAATGTCCCCGCGCTGGCCGTCAAATTTATAATGAACCACAGGCTTATCCTCCTCGTGATTCATTGTTTGCATCTCAATCCAGCCCTCTTGGCCATTTATCTTGATGTCGAAAGTGTCAATCTCGTTTATGGTGTTTGTGGTAACGAGGCTGATTGTGCCATCATTGCCAACGGTTTTGATTTTGATTGACACTTTGCCGGCATCTGGGCGGCCTTGTGCTTCATCATGCACTCTAAACTGGCGCAATCCATCAATGGATGTGGCGTTAATGGCTTCTAGCGATTCAACCTCAATATCATCAGCTGTAAACACACCAACAGACCTATCGCCTTTGCTGGGAATATGGACGGTGAGCAAATGTAGCTCTCTATCGTATTCAATAAGGGTTTTATCCTTGAAAAACACATAAGCCTTGTTTTTGTTTCCAAATGGCGGTACTCTGGTATCATCATAGTACGAACCCATTATCAAGCCCCTAGATGGTGCTTCGGGGTCGAAAAGGCAGCGCACTCGCTCGCCAACATCCGGCATATAATACCATTTGTCTTCCAAAGTGCAAGGCACCATAACGGGCAGCTCCCTCGACACAATATCATCACGGTCGGGAAATGTAACTTTTGCCGTGCCTCTTTCTGGAAATATAGCGGACACAATGCCAATCCGTATGGTATCTGTATATTTATCTCGCATCAATACCCCTCCAGACAACGACGCAATCTTAGCGACACATCATATCCGCCATTGTTGATATTGTGGCTGCTGTTGTAGATATGATATTTGCCGTCAAATCTGCCCCAGCCCTCCAATTGCACATTTATTCCTGTAAAATAAATGATATCGCCAGTTAATTCAATATCACAAGTCCATTCATATTTATTTTTCTCTCTAAGCCTTGCCCGTGCCTTGCGGTCAAGGCTTATGTCGTCATATTCGCTATTGTAATTTTCACGCAATTTCAATGTGTGGCCGACATCGGATGCATTAGGGTCTTCAAAATAGCCAATATAGGTGTCGTTTATTTTCGGGCAAAAATATTTTATTTCACAAGCCCTGTAAATATCTTTGGCAACTCGGTTGAATCGTGGATGCCCTTTAATATTGGCAGAGCCTTTTCGGATTGTGATAACTGCCGGCTCTGCCTCATATTTACTTTCTTCGTAAATAATCAGCTGCCCTCTGGTTATTTTCAAACACAGTCCATCAGATTTACAAAGCTCCTCCAAAAAAGCCAAATCCGATTTATCGTTTTGGTCGGCATTGTCATAAAATGGATCAATGTCAGTATCATAAACCAGCCTCAATCCGGCATTACCGGTAATATCCTCTGCAATCTCTGATAATGACACATCAACCCACGCCCGATTTTTGCGCTCACTTCTCACATTGCTTGTTATCGGCACAGATACACCGCTTACTGCGAATGTATCTGTATGCTCGGGGTTGTCGATTTCAAACTCCCCTAAAAACCTTGTGCGGTTGTCGCCGGGGGAACTCCAGTCAAAAATTTCAATTTCAGCAGTAAAGGTATCCCCTGTTTCCGGAAACCACTCATTGAGCCAGCGACCCTCTCTATCCGAAAAGCGAATTGAGATATTATCCGTTTTATCGTAATCATCAGTATAGGCAAAATCAATCACAGTATCTGAAACATCTCGGCCATTGTAATCGATTTTTGCCCTCGACCGTCTTGCTAAAGCCATTAGTTGGCTTGCCAAGGGGGAAAGGACACCCTTTCCCCTCTCAGTAGCTCTGGCACCACAAGCTCGCAGTTGGCCGGGAAAACTGCTATGTTGCGGTATTGATGGTTCGCTTCTATCAAAATGTGCATAAGTTTTTCGTTGCCATAGACACGCAGAGAAATGCTGTCCCAGGTGTCGCCTTGTGTGGTAATAAATTTAGGCATTGGTCAGCCTCCCCTCTTTCTTCTTTCTAGCATCTATAATCTGATTTACAATCTGAACAATATCTCCATACCCCTCTTGGGTCAGGCTTCTAACCATGGCCTCTAACTCGCTTGTGTTATGGCCGCTGCCGTCTATGGAGTAGCTAGGATTGTAATTCAAAACAAAGCTGTCGGTATTATACGTTCCAGCGTTGTTTATCCTGTTGATGCTGTCAATTGGTCTTGCGCCGGAAGTTGGATTACTGCCGTCATCTCCAAAACCAAGGTTTGGAAAACGGCTGAATCCACCTTGTGAGCCAAGGGCGTTTGAATAGCCTCCATTGCCAAAACTCAAAGGATTTGCACCAAATGGATAAACTTTTGGGGCGGTTATGTCGGGCAAATTGACTTGCAGGCTATTTGCTACAACATCAGCCAAACCAGAGCAGACCTTTTCCACCTCGTCATATTTGGAGTAAATAGCGAGAACATAGCCATCAATGGTCTTTTCTCCTGCGCCAAAAGCCCTCATGGACGGAGAACTAATAAGCAAGGCATTTTCAAAAGCGGTCATCCCCCTGTTTGCGGCATTTACCAGCGCGCGCTCAATGTGGATTGTGCCGTTTTCGATACCCTTTGCCGCTCCAACCACCATATAATACCCGCCCATATCAAATCCAATGTAATCAATGGTATTTGAAAAGGCTTCAAAGCTGGAATTCACCTTAGCGATAAGAGCGACTTCCATTGCCGGATTTTCCAAGATAGTCAAAGCCACATGGTCAATTAAATCATAGGCAGATTCAGCGACACCGTGCGGGTCAAGCTCGTTTATCATTGCCCCCATAGCGGCATCAGCACTTGATGCAAATGCACTATTTAACTCATACAACCTATTGGGTGCAGCTTCAAGCTCTTTTACTAACAAAGCTACCTGGTCGGCTGCTGCGGGGCCCATTTTGCGCAACTGATTTATAAGCCCTTCCTCCAAACCCTTTGTAACGAGTATGGCAAGATTATCGCTCTTCATGGCAACGGCGGCGGCGTTGGCGTTCATGTTGGCAATCATTTCTTCAAATGAAATTGTAGCGCGCTGATTTACGGTATCAAAAGCGTTTCCGGCTACTTGCATATGGGTTTCAAAGGCATTATTCATTCTTGACAATGCCTTGTTTTGAGCATCAGCCCACTCTTCGGCAGTAAAAGCCATGCGGCGCATAGCCATTTCATAGCCATGCATTGCAATCTCGGCCTGCTCCTGCACTCTGCGTTTATGCTCAAGTGCGTTGACATTATCGTAAATAAGCCGATTGACTTCGGTATATCTGGCGGCATTGGCTTCAAGGGCATATCTATAGCCTTCTTCGGCGGTTATGAGGTCGTTTACAGCGGCCTCTAAGGCTCGCCTGTTGGCTCTGCTGCGGCGTGTGCCGTCATTTAGTTTTGCCTCCATCTCATAACGGCGTTGGGATGTTTCATAATAGGCTTGAGCAAGCTCCAATTCCTCATTCCAAAGCCTTGCCGATTCTTGTCTTTGCGCGATAACTTGCGCCTCCAGCTGTGCCATGGATAAATAGGCACTAAGGGCATCGGCGGTCATATTTAGCGCGCCTGCTTGCGCATCATAGGCGAGAGTAAGCCCGGGGGTGCTATTGTTTAGCTCGGCGATATAGCTATCCATCCGCGCCATTTCTGCGGACGTGAGGCTATATCGTGATGCAAGGTATTCTATCTGTTCGGCAAGATAGGCGGTTCTCATTTGAGAATTCGCCATAGCTTGGGTTTGTTCCTCAAACCTAATCGCCGCATTGTAGGCGGCATCAGTCAAAGCCTGTTGTCGCTCCAGAAGTTTTTCTGCTTCCTCGCCCATGGCGGCATATTCCTCGCCAACACGATTGAGCCATCTCACCAAAGCTGCAACAACTGCAATCACGCCGGTAATCGCCGCCAAAATCCAGCCAAAAACAGGGATTTTCATAATGGCGGCCGACATGACTTTAAATGCTACCGACAATCCCTTTGTACCAAAAGCCATTAACTTTTGAGCTACTGTCGCTTTTGCCATGCTAACAGAAAGTAGATTCATTTTAACAGAGACCCCAGCCAAGGTTGTGCCAAAAGCCATCTTTTTCATGGTCGCCGCTGTATTGACTTTTGTAACAAAAGCAAGCACTTTGCCAAGTTTTGTTCCCGCTAATGCGCTGGCGTTGGTAACTGCGGCGTTGGCTTTGAGTGCCGCAGTATTTACGATTGTTTGGTTGGTGCGGATTTTATCTAATGTATTTGCGTGTTTATTAGCGATTTTACCCGCATTAGTAGCAACAGTCCGAGCCTTTTCGGCCGCCGTTGCCGCCGCAATTGCCTTGGTATGTGTTGCGCCATGCTGCGCCCTAAGCAATTCGGCTTGTGCGGCAAGCCTTAAAGCCTGATTTTCAGCTGTGGTAGCTAATTTTCTTGCAGCACTGGCTTTTTTAGCTGTGGCGGTTACTGCTGTGTTAATTTTGGTTAGTTTTGTGTTTGCAGCGGTTGCGGCATTGGACAGCTCCTGCGCTGTTTTTACTGCGGTTAATGTGGCCTTGAATTTAGTGTATACTCCGTGCATTTTGCCAACTGTTTTGAATATCTTTCCACCAATCATCAAGACTGGCCCAGCGGCGGCGGCAAACATAGCAATTCGAATAATTAGGCGTTGTGTGCCTTCATCAAGGTTTGCAAAGCCCTGAACCAAACTCCGAACACCATCAACAAGCCACATGGCATGTGGCATAAGAGCATCGCTAATTGTCAGCTTGACTTCTTCAAGCGATGCTCTCAAATGTCGCGATGAAGCTGCCAGCCCGCTATTTTGTATGGCAGCCATTTGAAAAGCTCTCCCTGTGCCGTCAAGAGCAGACGTAGCCTCATACATTGCATACACGTTATCTGTCCATGCATTACGATTTCGGGATAACTCGTCAAATACGGCTCTGGAATACACAGTAGAGAATAAATCGCTTTGTAAATTTAACCGCTCATATTCGGTCGTCACTCCGTCTAAAGCCCTCATTAGCTCAGGCATAACATCAGATAGTTGGCGAACATTGCCAAAACAATCAAACATAGAAAATTCTAGCCTGTGCATTGCTGCCGCCGCAGCATCTGATGGCGACACAAGCGCATTGAAAATCTGCTCCAGTCCACGTCCAGCACTAATTCCATATAACCCACCTTGATATAATTGAGAGAGCGTAGCGTTGAAAAATTCCATACTATCCCCCGATTGATTCATGGTCGGGGCAAGTGTTACAATGGCCTTTTCAAGATTGCTCACGCTCATTTGGCTCTGCGCAATCGTTTCTGCAAAAGCATTTATATATCTTTCGGCATGCGATACATCAGACTGGGTCTTAACAAGGGACAAATTTAAAAGCCCTGTGGCACTAGCCAGGCTGTTGTTTGTGCCGGTAGCGAAAACCATCGCCTTGCGCATAAGCTCCGTGCTGTCGTAAACATTCATGCCCTCAACAGCAACATTGCTAAAAGCATCGGTGATGTTTCTAGCAGTAAATGCGCCATAACTTCCGGCGACCGCCAGCCCTCTAAAAGATGTACTCAATTGGTCGATTTCTTCCGCTGTTTTGCTGGTATGCGCCTGTATATCGCCCAAAGTCGATTCGAGATCTGCGCCTATGCGCAAAGCTCCCGCTCCTATAGCCATCAAGGGGGCGGTAACGCGAAGTGTCAAGCCTTTTCCAATGCTTGTCATTCTGTCGCCTAGGCGTGTGGCGATATTCTCGGCTTCTTGAAAAGTTTTGCCGAAATTTTTGCCAAGCTGTGCCTGTAGCTTAAACGCTATCATATAAGCTTTAGATGCTTTCACGCCCCCGCCCCCTTACGGCTATTTTTTAATGCGCGTTGTTGCCTCTCCATTTTATCGGCATAATTGTCAATAAGCCGATAAAGCTTTCTAAGCGGCAAGTCCTCCAAATCCTTAATGCTGGTATTTAGCCCGATTGCCAAATCCATAATTATATCATCCAGTTTTTTTACACTGGAGGATTCATAGGAGGTGTCCCGCTCTTCCTCGTATTCTTCATTCGACCAGATTCCTCCAAGTATTTCTCCAATTCCGCCTGAGCCTCCTGCCCCTGGGCATCCGATTCCCCACCGAGCAAAAAATCCTGCACCATCAAAGCAATCTGTGTATAATCCCTCGCGCCAAGAAGCTCGAATACGCCCGGGGGAACGTCGGCCGCCATTGTTGCAAGGCATACCTGATAGGTTTTGTTAAGCTCAATGACGACAATGGGCGTTTTCCCGTGCCTTGCCCTTGTAATTTTTTCGGCGGTATCCAAATCAACACGCCGCAAATTATCAAGGTCAAAATTGATTTCGGTATAGGTTTCGCCATTAAAGGCGATTTGTTTGTTTAGTACGTGTAATCCTCCAATCATTTAAACACTTGGGCAATTACCGCTTGCCCAAGTGTTGAGCCGCTGTTTCCAGATAATCAACGCCATCAATGATGCACTTGTAATTGATTTTATCAATCTCTACAAGCTCGCGGTCATTCAGCGTAATTTTGATATAAAGCACTTCAAATTCGCCCGAAGTACCCATCTGCGCCCCGCCTTGAAAATTCCCCAAATTAAGATTTTTAGGCAAAACACGCATAACCACTTTGAGCATTTGTTTTTCCAGCTCGCCCACGGCGTTGTTAAGAAATTGTTTTGAGCCTCTAAAGTCAAAATGGTATACCCTTGGCGCGATAAAGGTTACATTTTCATCCATCAAAACACGCCAGTTGATTGTCGTGGTCATGGATTGAAACAAACCTACTGTGGGTGTATCAAATTCACCAGCAATGCCAGCCCCTGCCACGGTTTCTGTCATGTAGGCCAGATTGGGCAAAACCACGTCTGCAATGCCGGTCATATGCTCGCCTTCGTTGTAGCACTCAAAACCGATTAACTTTTCAGGTATCGTCAATGTTCTCCCTCCTCCCTACGCAAACAAGGTCTGCAAATATTCCGGGTCATATTGCAATATAAACTCGGCAGCCTCCATGGGCGGCGGCGGGGATACATGCACTCGGAATCTCACAAAACCATCCAAAACATCTGTGCGTGGATTATCATCCGGCATAAATTCAACCCTGCCACCAAGGATAAACTCCTGCGAAGCAAGGCCATTAAACCAGATATTAGAGCTGTCGGTTATTGTTTCAATCCTGCGCCTTGTGATGGGCGAATCAATCCTACTCCAATGCGTAAGAACAAGAGTATTGCCAATCCAGTCAAACATACGGCGAATGGATATTTGCACATCTTTGGGGTCGGTCGTGCCGGGAAATGCCCCTGTGCGGCCGCCCCATGATACCCAGCCCTGCGTCCAATTTATCGCGCTCACTATTCCTTGTCCTGCAAGGAAATTGGCCTGGTTGATGTTTAGCTTGATTTCATCACCATTGGCATCACAAATACCGTTAATTTCAAGCCGCTGGTTAGACGGCGAGCGATATGGCACCATGCGATTTTCAAAGTCAGTCCGCGCTATGCGCCCTGCAAGCTGGGTTGAGTAGTAGTAAATCTGATTGCCCAGCCGCAACATGGGATAGCAGTTGATTTGCCGCGGTGATGTGAAATTGTTTTGATTTTTCCAAGCAGGAACATCGGTAAACCTATGCCGCACCATCTCGCCATGGTCATTTTCTACCAAGGTTGGTATATCGCACAAGGTTATGCAGCGGAAATGTCCGTTGATGTTGCTTGCTTTTGTTTCCATAACCGCGGCCACAACAGGGTCGGACGAAAAGCCCGGTGCTAAAAGCTGGCCGGGTATCATTCTAAAGTCGGGGAAAATATCCTCGACCGTTTCAAGCCCCAAATTTCTGTCGTTTGCCACATCATAGCCGCCGATAACATCATAAATATCCACTTTTTCGGGGGCTAGTTTGGTGTAGGCAAATTCTAGCTGCTCATTTGCAGATATGCCGTCAGTAATTCCCTCAATCGCAGATACCACAATATGGCCGTTTCTGTTGAAAGAAAGGGTGTAATGTATGCCCTCCACATATTCCGCGCCCTCGTCATCTTTGATGGTTATGGTGTCAATCAAAACACCCTCAACAGGCACAAATACTGGGTCTGCATCAGGGTCTAGCGGATTGCCGGGGTCTTCTGGGGCTTCCTCCGCCAACACCACCGAATAATCTTCAAGATTCAGCTTGTGGTTTGTTATTGCCTCGTTGTGTTCTCTGGGATCAAGGACATTGACTAACACAAGGGGCGAAACACCATATAGCGCAAACTGGCTGAAAATCATTTGTGGGGCTGTGTAGTTATTCCAAATTTCCGGCCGCATGCTAAATCCGAATTTTCGCACCGCATCAGCATAAGTAAAAAGAAGCTCGGGCTTATTTGTCACACCATAGGGGTTTTCCGCCAAATGCACAGGAGCTGTCACATAAACAACAGGCATGGCGGCATCAACCCTCACAGGTGGCACAATGGGCGTTGGTTCTTCCGAAATAAAAATACCACGTCTAAATGCCATCTTTAAACACCCCCTCTTTAATCGCCGCCGCAATCAGCGAAACCGTGTGTTGATACAAGCCATATGCCCGTGTGCCTTGTTCTTTGAGTTGCTTTTGTAGCATGGGCACTTGCTTAACCTCGGCGAAAAGCTGTTTGACTTCGGGAATTTTTTCAAAAACTCCTCCCAAATGGGGTATTTCATCAAGCGAATTGCACTTGAATAAATTTCCGCAAAACAATCTTCCGCCGGGAAGATTTGGGCCAAGATACATAAAGGCTTGTTTTTCGGTCTTTGCCTTTGCCGTCTGTTCTGCTGCCGTTTTTGGCTTAGGCTCTTTTGGCTTGCCTTTTTTGGCGACATTTTCCGCGCCAATTGCAATGTCGTCGGCCTTGATAATTTCTTCTTGCATAAAGCACTCTCCTTCCTAAAAAAATCTCTCGTCAATCTTGGGTAGCGGAAACATAACATACCATTTTGTTGTGCATCTGCCCTCCCAATAAGGATAAATCTGCTCATCAATCATGTCGGCCTCGAAAAAGTCCTCCACAATTCGATATCGTTTATCAATGGTATATTGCGTAAAAAGGGCTTGGCGGGTGGATTCAATCAGATTCCATAAATCGCGGTAGCCTGTGCCGTCATTGATACGCTTGCCGTTTTCATCAAATAGAGCGGGCCCATAAACGCCATAGAGAATTTCAAGGGTAACAATGCTTTCGCGCGTGTCCTTGATATTCTCTACTTTGCTAATGCGCGGCAAAATGAATGGGTATTCGTCCTCAATGGCCGCTTCCATGGCATCTCGCTCGTCTTCGTTATCATACAAACTTTCGTCAATCAGCGAAAATTCGTCTGCACTTCTGGGCAAAATCCAGCCTGTGCGAACCACGCGGGGATTACGGAAAAAGTCGTTGCCATTGCTATCCGTGCTTTTTAACTCGTATCGAGCAGCAATGCCTTTCTCCAAAAAATCGCATATGGCATCATGCATACCCACAGGGGTTATCATGCTCCGCTCACCTCGCTCTTTTTCAGCATCAATTTAACTTGGCGGTCAAGCTCTTTGTTAAGCCGCTCCGAAGCTCCCGCCTCAATTTTCCTGCGGATTTCGGGGTCGCCCAACATTTCGGGCACACTCAAACCGCGCGCATGGGTCAAGCGGTCGCGGTGATTTCCAATGCGCACAAAAACACCCCTGCCTCTGCTTGGCAAAGTCGCTACAAATGCTTTGCTCACGCCGCTTTTGCCCCTAGTGGCATCTGCATCAAGAAACCAGCCTCCACCATCACGGCGGGGGCGCAAAAAAACCGCTTTGCCACCCCTTACACCGGGATTGGTGTTTCTGTCGTGGGGGAAGCTCCGGGCAAAGAAACGAGGCCCTTTGCGGGTGGCTTCGGCGGCCAGATTATCCGTTGTCGACTTATTTATCCACATACGCCGTTTGACAGTTTCTTTGCCAACCGCATATATTTTTGACACTTCCCTCGCGCCATCTGTCTTTATGCCATTCACAGCGGCATTTAGAGCATGGCGAATAGCTGTTTTCGCGCCATCTTTAACATGGCGCAAAAGATGCGCAACTTCTTCAATAGCAGCATCATCAATGGCAATTTGGATTTTGTTGTGATTGTCCGCCATGGCCTATCCCCCTGTCCCTCTGGGCATCTCCAGCGTGATTTCCAGCATGCCCATATCGTTCACAATATTATCAACGAGATAATGCCTGCCTGCAAATCGCAACTCATCCTTGATTTGCGGCAATCTTTTGAATTTATCCCGCCATTCATCCGTCTTGATGAAAAACAGCATACCATTAAGCGATACATTATCGGATCTCGCGCTGATACGCTGCTCCATATATCGCTCGCGGTCTATAACCACATTGCAGATATGCTCAACAGACGAAATCCCTTTAACACCCTTGATTTTGCGTTGCTCGACAAACTCCATTGCAGGAGCATTAAAAAAGACGGCATCTAAATCCGCCGTCGCCTGCTGTTGGAAGTTACGCACCGGAATCACCTTCTTGCAACACTTTGGCAATAAATTCATTGACAAGGGTTACAAGGTCGGTGTCGGCTATGCTTTCCGCAAAACTTATACCGATTTCTTTTGCATATGCGGACAATTCTTGGCGCGGAAGTTTAGCAACATCCTCGGGCAACATAAAACCCTCGTCATCATCTTCTGAATCAGTATCTGAAATTTCAGCGATATGCTCATTGATGCGGCTTGCAAGGGTAACGTCCGCAATGTTGTTGGCGAATGTCAAGCCGAGTTTACGAGCATATGCGCGCAACTCTTTTCGTGGAAGTGCAGAAACATCTTCGGGCGTCAAAAGAATCTCGTCTTCGTCATCTTCCGGTTCGGGCGCGACATTCTCGCCAATGGGTTTGATGTATCCTCCTGTCAAATAGCGTTTAATCCTGTCTGCGCCAACATCTTCGGCAGTGATAACCATATCTTTGCGGAATGTTTTGCGGCCGACAATCAACTGCGCGCTTTTAATAACCAAGTATTGTTTCATTACGGCGTGTCACCTCCCACGTCAAGCACAACCCAAGCGTCCAGACTCGTCGGGCAAGGCAACGGTCTTGAAGATATCTTCAAATATCTTTCTGACGGTTCTTCTTGGTCCCATTGCTTTGGAACTCTCGCTCTTGCATGGCTGCCGATTTGAATGTCCTTGATAACAGCGTAAAGCATACGCCCAGGGAAATTCCGCGCAGGCGCAACAACAACTTTGCCCCTCGGCACTAAAGGATAAACCGCCGGAATAAAGCCCGCATCCTCAGGTCTTACGCCGGGATAATCGGGATTTTCGTTGTCATTGTCTGCATATTCTCCATCGTAAGAATACAGATGTATCCCGGGTTTCGGCAAATAACCAATGTAGGTTGCGCCGCTTTCAAGGACTTCCGGGGCTATAATGCCCATTTCGTACCTTCTGTTGTCAAGAAGCTCTTTCACTTCTTTATTCCGCACAAAATTCCACATCGTTTCGGGATCGCCAATGGCAATAGTGGCAGAATACCCCGAACGCCCAACAATTCGCTTGGCTTTTTCGAGGTCTTCAATCGGAACGGCATTATCCAAATCCTCCCACGGAATGTCAACGACAATCGTGTTTTCAAAATCAAACCCAATTACCTCGTTGACACCCTCGCCAATGACAGGGATTTCCGCATTAAACATGGTTTGTGTGGCCATCCATTCCTCGCGGCGTGTAATAGCCTCGTCCAGTTCCATAAGGTCGTTTTGCAATAGTTCAGCGCGCCTGCGATTTGGGTGGTAGCCATTGTACAACGCCTCGCCCGGCAAGCGAGTGTCTAGGTCATCCGTTGTTAAAATTCGCTTTGGCGCAACGAGAGGCGGCTTGTAGGTTTTGGTTATGAAGCCTTGCCGCTCCAAAACCTTACTACCGATCCGCTTGCTGACAAACGGTGCCATTGCCATTCCGCCTTTTTTCACATCGAAATCAACCGCTTCCGTGAAAAAAGTCTGCCTGCGGCTAAAAAACGTATCTCGAATAAAAGTCCTTAGTGGCGGCTGCTGGTCTATCATTCTCATCATAAACCGTGGTGTGTAAACATTAACTTTAGACATTTTCCAATCCTCCTTTTATATTCTCGTTCCTCGGATTATTAGCCCGATTTCGGTCATGCGGCGCAAATGGGTATCGGCTGTGTCCGTACCGCCAAAGCGCAGTGCGCGTTGATTATACTCGCCTTTGATATACATATTGGCAACCGCCGTTTCTCCATCAGCCACAGTTATAGCATCGCAAATAATGCCGATTGCCAGATTTGCACCATCAGAGCCGCTTGAATCAACAAGCGCATACATGTTGTCGCCAGTTTGCGCAATAACATCACCGCGCAAAAACTCCACCGGTCCAGTTACTGCAATTGCTTGCACTTCCGTTGGAAAATCACCCGCAATTAAATTGTCGGGAATATGTTCGCCTAACTTAGCCATAACAAAATCCTCCTTATTATCTTATATTTTTGGCAACCTCGGCGGCGTGTGCCAAAAGTGCATCTTCTTCTGCGGTGTCACCCATAGGCGCGCCAGCAGGCGGCACTTCTCCTGCTTCCTCCGCATCAGCTTGGGCGTTATTCAGATAGGTTGTGCCTTTTGCCTTTTGCGCCTTAACTAACTCAACGGCGAAATTTCCGGCAGTAATTCCGCTTTCGTATTTCGCCTTGTTGGTTAATTCGTCCATGCCGGGCAGCGACATATTGTCGATTTCTCTAATTCGCTCCCTTTCGGCCTGTACTCCTTGCTCTACGCCATGCTCAACGCCGAGGTTAAAAGCAGCGTTGTAGATTTCGGGATGTTTTGATTTTAATTGCTCCAGATTCATTACACTTTCCTCCTCTAGGATTATTGATTCCGCTTGTGCTGTTACGCTTTGCGGTATTGCGTTTTTAATAGCTGCTTGCTCGGGCCGCTGTCGTGACTTGGGTTTAAGCAGGCTTGCCAAAATGTCTTTGTTAGGCAATTTGTCAAGCCCGACCTCCAGCCCATTGAAAAAGGCCGTTTTCTTATCTTCGCCGAGATAAGCAACGACCTCTAATTCCGTAACCTCGTCTACAAACCCTTTTTCGAGGGCTTGTGTACCCGTCATCCATGTGTCCTCATTTATCATAGCCAGCAAGGCATCTTTAGCAATGCCTGTTTTGGCGTGATACACATCCAACATACTGTCCTTTATGGTTTCCAGTATGCCTATCGCCTTTTGCAATTCAACAACATTGCCGATAACAGCTGTTGATGGCAAGTGGATCATCCACACAGAGCCTAATGCAGAAACGATTCTATCTCCCGCCATTGCGATAAGCGTGGCCGCGCTGGCGGCTATGCCGTCATTGTATGTGATGATATGCGCTCGGTGGCTTTTTAGCAGATTCATAATGGCATAAGCACCGAATACGCTACCGCCATTAGAATTTATCCGCACATGGATTGTGCCTACATCACCGAGAGCAGTCAGCTCTTGCCTAAATCTGTGAGGCACGACATCATCCGGCCAGTTCCAATACTCCAAATCGTACTGCACTATATCGCCGTAAATGTGAAGTGTGGCTTCGTTGGTGTCTGTCGCGCTATTCTCAAACCGCCAAAATTGATTTTTCGTTTTATCCATTTATTCGCTCTCTCCTTCCTCCAGTCGTCTCAGTTCACGCATTTGCTCCGCTTCCTTGCACAACTGTCTGTAGTTTGCGTTGTAATCCGTGCCTGTCATTTCGGCGGCTTCGCGTTCTCTGGTGCTTACGCCAAGCTCCACCCGCCTTATGCCGGCAGTCGCTTCGCGCAATGGGTCAATCTGGCCTTGTGACGGCCCATGCCATTCGGCTTTGCTATATGCCGCTCTGATTATTGGGTCATCAAAAAAGCCCGGGGCATAAATTCGTCCTCGGGCGACAGCCTCCGCAAGCCATTCCTCATAAATCGGCTGGCAAAAATCGTTGGCGAACCACTTACGGCGCATTCGAAACATTTTCCATGCTTCCAGTAACGCCGCGCGGCTGGCACTATATGATGCGCTAAAATGCTTTATCAGCAACTCATATGGTATTTCCAAAGAAGAACCTATCTGCCGCAAGATTGCATTCACAAACCCATCAAAAGCCACGTTAGGCCGCCCTGGGCTGCTGATATCAAACTTCTCTCCCGCTCTCATGTAGTTTATTGTACCTGCGCCCATTTCATAGGAATAGGGATTGTCGGCATCTATCTGCTCGTCTTCGGGTATACCTTCGCCTATTCCGACCTCGGGCAACTCCGTTGTTACGGATATGGCAACCAACCCACCAACGACTGCCGCCGTCAGCTCGGCTTGTGTGTACTGCCCCAATTGTCGCAGGCTCTCTATGACAGGAGCCAAGATGGGTACACCCCTTGTTTGGTCAGGGCGTTCTGATTCCATCAGATGAAGGATATTCCGTCTGCCGGTGGCATTTCCAAAAACCTCAATCCTTACGGCTGTGCCATCATCATTCGCCGCGCCGGGGTAACAGGTAGCGACATGGTATGCCACTACTTCGCCATCTGCTGTTTCCACGCCTTGACTGATGTTGTCGTTTCCGGCCTCGCTCTCCGGGGTTTTAATCCTGTCGCCCTCAATAAGCTGTATCCGCAAATCATACACAAACCCCCGCCTTGCCTTGAATGGCAACATTACGAACACATCACCCGATAACAGCATACTCAAAAATGCCAACTGCTGAAGCTCGTAAAAGTTGTTAAGCCTAAACCTGTCGCAATTTACGGAATTTGCATAATATTCAAACTCCCGCACGACTGTTTTCTTCCACTCCTCGGCTTCTGTGTCGGTCATTCTTAAAAACTCGTTGTCAATAGACGGTTTCAGCATAAGCCCATAGCCAATTGCGTTTGTGCGTGTGGTCTTGATTGCTCCTGTGGCAATGTTCGCACCACCCATATACAAATCCCGCGAACGCTCTCGGAGTTGGCTCAGATTGTCGTTTATGTCCTCATTTGGCGATTTGCTCTCGCTATCCCATCCGCGCATTGATTTCTTGTTTTCGTTCGCGCCGTGGTGGGAGTAGCCAGAGTTCATAAATTGAAGCTGTTGTTTTGCCCGCTCCCGCCTTACCGCTCTCGCGGGGGATATAAAGGCAACCACCCTATCTAAAACTGTCGGACTGCGTTGTCTTCTCATTTAAACCCTCCTATGTGTTTCTGGGAATAACTTGTTGCGTTCTAATTCGCGAACGCCCTTCCATCCTGTCTATCTCACCTTTCCAATACCTGATAGAATCGCGGATGGCGCGCAAGTCTGCCCGGCGCAATAGTCGCGTACCCATACGATATTCCTGCCCGGTCATTACGGCTTGCTCTGCTAATATCCAGCCATGCAGCATATCCTTGGCGAGTGCCAAGTCTGGTGACATAGGGCGATTTATCATGCATCATCCCTCCTCCTGACCGCCCCGCGCGGTCTTTGTGCCTTTGGTTTTTTGAGTGTCCTGCGCTGTTTCAAATCCTCAAAGTCTGGATTAAGAATTTCAAGTGCTGCGATATTGTAAACACGGCAGTCCAAGGGCTCATTCCTCAAGCCTTTTTTCAACTTCCACTCGGTTTTAGGCCGGCCTTTAACCATTTTGGTTACTTTGATTTCGCTGGTAAGCCCCTCAAAGTATTTTTCATCATAACCAGCTTGCAAAGTTAAGCTATCAAGCGGGAAATGGCAATACCCTGCCTTGTCTTTGTCCTCTTGGGCAAGGCGTGTATACAAAATATCCTTTGCAGAATCGACGGCAACGGTAAATAATATATTTTTAACCTTTTTTGTTTTGGAAAAGGTGTGGATTATATTCATACCAGTTCCGCCTTTGCCCTTAATGGCGAATATACCCCTGTTTTCGCGGGGTTTGCAGAAATTATAAACCTCCAGCGTTCTTTCGCCATCTCCGCTGTCAATAGCAGTACGCATAATCTGCATTGCGCCGCCATCCTCGTGGGCATAAGTCTTTCGCAAATGCTGGTCAAGCCTTTCCCAAGTTTCGGGCAAAGATGTGTCGCCTATGATTGTTTTGTATTCAATGCCCCAGCTGACTTTATTTTCGCCCCAGCCCACAATCTCCATCTCAAAGCGGTCATGCTGCACATCCACGCCAGCTGTAAGCACCAGTACCCCATTAGGCACGGGGGTAGCATATGCTTCCCTGCGGTTAGCAAGCTCGCTAAATTCTAGGGTCTTGCCAGTTTCCACCCACACTTCGCCAAGCTCGGTATTGATAAAAACTTTCAGCATTTCTGTATCATCTTTTGCAGAAATCCAGTCCTCAACAATATCCGCCCAAGACCGCCATGGGCTGACGAGAGAGGATAAATGAAAACTCTTGATGGTTTCATTTTCAACCTCGGCAAACCATTCTCCCTCTCGGCTTTTCCAATGAATCTCATTAAAAAATTCACCGCAGGAAGGACATTCGCAAAGAACCTCGCCCTTTGTTCTGTCGAGTTTGCCGGTTTCGGCATCCCGCATATGGTCAAATTTGATATTTGCCCATTGTAATTCTTGGTATTCATCACAACCCGGGCAGGGATATTTCCATCTTTCCATTGTGCCTTGTTTGAATTCGTGTTGAATGCGGCTTATTCCGTCAATCGTTGGGGTCGATACTTTCAAAATCTTTTTCGAGTTCGGGAATGTGGCTGTGCGCTTTTCAACAATCGTCAGCGGGTCGCCCTCTTTTTTCGCGCTCTCCGGCCAGCGGTCAATTTCGTCACATAAAAGGATTTTGATGGGGCGTGAAGCCAGGCCGGCGGGAGAATTAGCACCGACAATCGCCACATATCCCCCGACAAACAACTTTTGCATCACAGTGTTTCGTGCATCGCGGCTTTTTTCCGTACCCATGATATCATATAACACGGGAGTATCTCGAATTGTGGGAGCAATCCGCTCCTTTGAGAATTTTTTGCCCGTGTCTACTGTAGGTTGCACAATCAGAATGGTTGATGGCTCTATATGTGCATAATATCCCATGGCATTAAGCAAAATTTCAGACTTTCCCACCTGTACACAAGTCATCATAACCACTTCACGGACTTTGGTATCTGTCAAGCACTCCATAATCCTTTTGAGATAAGGGGTTCGCGATGTTCGCCAAAGACCGGGTTCGGCACTCCCTTCTGATGGAAGCCGCCTATATTTATCTGCCCATTGAGCCAGCGTTAAATCTTCCGTGGGCTGCAAGCCTTGCATTATCTTCTTGAATAATGTTACTGTGTGTTGCTCCATCATTTGCCGCCTTTCTCGTATGCTTTGGGGTCATATTCCACAAGCTCGCCCAATGCTTCGCCTACGAGAGCAGTCAAAGTTTCCAGTATATGCTCTCTCCTATCCATGTCGGCGGGTGTGTTCAGTAAAGGGGGCAGGGCTTTGTGGGGCAGCGTTTCCAGCTTGGCTTTGAACGCCGCCAGCATATTGCCCATGATAAACTCCACGTCAGCGGCGCGGTGTAGCTCGTTGCGCTTGATTTCGAGGTCGATTTCAGCCGATTTCCGTTTAATCCGCGCCAGCTTTTCTTTCTCCGCATCAAGCTCAGTCTTTTTGGACTTTGTTTCAATCTGCTCATGCAGATAGCGAATATAGCCGTGAACAGCAGGCAATAGCTTGAAATGGCCGGGCGAATGCTCCTCGATAATTCCATCTTTTGCAAGCTGGCCGACGCGCCGCTCTGAAATACCTAATATCCGCGCCACCGCCTCCTTGGTGTAGATATTGCCTTTCTTTTCCACGGTCAAAACCTCCCCAAAAATTCGGAAATGGTCGGGCAAAAAATTTTCCAAAACTAAAAAAGCGTTGCGGTCAGCGCACCCGCAAAGCCCAAAATCGCCCGAAAGTACCTAAGCCGCCGTGCGTGGCGCGGTGTCCTTGTTTTATTACTCCTCGCCGTAATCCTCATCATCCCACCATAAGTCCTCATCATCCCCTAGCTCGCCGAGGGGGATAACTCCTGCTAACCGTTGACGGTGTAGGCGGAGCTTGGCGCGGTCGATTGCGGCCTTCGCATCATCTAGCTCCATGCGGTGCCAGCCCTGTATAGCGTTTTGCAATCTGCCCTGTACTCGTGTTAGGGCCTCCTCCATCCGCATTACCTCTTGTAGCACCGGCACAGCTATATGACTGCTACCATTATCACAAACGGTATTGCTACTGCCGGGGAGAGCCTTGCCCTCATCATTGGGGGCTTTGGTATACTGCGTGGTCTGCGTGTTTTTGTTTTTGGTAACGCTGCTTAATACCATGCCGCCCGGAGTTTTTTTCAGCTCCGCAATACGCGCCATTATGCGGCGTTCCCTTATTTTAAGCGTATCTATTAAAAGAAGCTGCTGTGTATATTTACAATAGCCTTGATTTAATAGCGCGCGCTCGTCTTCGTCTATTTCAGCCGCCGCCCAAAATATGGTTTCATATTCTCCTGTTTTGAGGGCTTTTTTGTTTTTAGGCGGCCCACCTTTTCCTCCTGCATTTCCCTCTGCATTTTTGTTGCCGATGGGCGCGCCGCCTTTGTTGGTTGAGTTGGTTTCAGCCCCTTTATTCATAGACGATTTTTCGCGCCCAGACGTTTTGCGTTTTTTATTGGAAGAAGATTTAGCGGGAGTGTTTGGTGTACACTTTTCAGCCGTTCGGTGTACACCTTTCTTTGTTTGGTGTACACCGTTGCTTTTTTTAACCCATTCATCCTCATGTTTCCATTTGGATATAAAGCGTTCGTCAACATCTAACTGCTCGGCTATGCGGCGATTTTCAATTTTTCCGTTATATTGTGCGTATATCTGATACGCTTCATCTCTTTTAGGGCTTCTCGCTCTTGGCATTACATCTCACCCACCTCCCAAAATTGTTGCGGGGTTTTGGCATAAAAATAACGCCCTGGGGCGTTTGTTTAGCACTTCGTCACATCAATGGTAATTGTTACGCCTGTGATTGTGATTGTGCTTGCGCTGGTATTATTGAAGTCGAACGCTACGCCATTTGTAACAAACGCATCAGTTGTCCCGGCGACATAGCTCGTCATTGTGTGGTTTCGATACGTCATGTTACCCGTGTTCGTGCCGGGGACAGTGTTTACTATCCGGTCTGCGGTCGCGCCTGTGTCCGGTCTTGTCATTTCGATAACATACTCACCCACGTTACCCGGCCCCACGCCTGTCATTGTGGCGGTTAGGCGAATACCGAACGTAACTTTTTTATCCCGCCCGCTCGCGAATTTAATCCGCCCGTTTGCAGCGTCAAAAGCAAGGTCGTCCAGCACATGGTTTATTTGGCTTGTGATTGCGTTGTTGCCCTGTTGTGCGAGAATAGTCGTCAGCCTTTGTCGCTGCCCGGTGGCGATTGTCATGCTTACAGGGTAGTCAAACCGCACCATTGAATGGTCTGTCTTTCGCGACATTTCATCCTCAATTCGGAGAAGTCGCTGGCTGTCATAGCCGGGGGGACTTACTTCCAGCCATGCCCAAAAACTATTTTCCCGCAGCGCAAACCGTCCGCTTGCAGCCGTGAACGAACCAGCTATCGCAACAATCGGAGGGGTCGGCGGTCTGCCAAAGCCAAAATCCGTGAGCAGTTCAAGCCCCGGAAGCCAGTCCATATTGTTAAATGGGATAACCCTGTACAAAAGGGTAATCTCGCCCAAAGTATCGTGCCACCATGTCGCGTTTATCAAACTGCCGATTGGCATATCGGGCGTTTCGGTTATAGGTGTCGGCCCTCCGGGGAATGAAAGCGCACTTAGCTCTATGGTTATAGACGGCGCAAGCCCCGCTTCGGCCATATCGAGCGAGTCCCATATTTTCTGCAATTTTGGATCAGCGTTTCCGATTCTGTCGTTGAGATACCCCATAACGTCGATTAAGTCCATCTGTTCGAAAAACGACATGATGACCCACGGGGAATTAAGCGGGGATGGCGTACCCACTATTGCGCTAATGGTATAGCTGTGGGGGAACACGTACTCAACAGACCACATACCCACCCTCGGAAGATTCCAAGTGCCCGACGTCCACAAGATTTGACTGGTGGGCGCGGAGTAGTGCTGCTGCTCCCACGATAAGGTCGTGCTTGCCCCGACATACACCAAACGCCCCATCGGTGTTACTTCCAACATCATCGGGAGTTGTCTCCCAAAACTTATGCTCCAGTCGGTGGTTTGAGGGAGATTCATAGACAAAAGAGAGGACGTAAATCCGTTGACTTGCGCGCCTGTAGTCGCGTTTGCCACAAAACGTCTCATTTTATTCGCTTTGCCGAGGTACATCTCTTCAACCGCGTTTTCAATTTCATCCATATTGCTGTCAATGCGAACGCGCTCCGTGTCGCTCTTATCCCAATATATACGCTCCGTGTCGGTGGTAAAAATGACTTGCCCCTTGGTGATGGGCGCAATGTCAATTTGTTCTTGCGTTGCTTCTATAAACTTGACTTCTGCCATTTCATCACCTCACATTAAAATGTGCCCCATTCCATTCTCCCCGCCCAAGTTTTTACTTGCACGTTTATGGATACTGCAACAGGGTTTTGCGGGTCTGTTTCATCATAAATCGTCGAAAGGTAAATCCCCTCTGTTCCGTAAGGGTCGCCAATCCTTGTCTTTGCGACCTTTGGCACAAACGGCGGGTCGAATCCGCCTATAGTCGAAATCGGAACAACAACCATTCTGTTGCTATCCATTGCAGCGAACATATCCATTGATGTTGGCTTGGTTACTGTGCCATTCGCATCTTCAATGAGCTGCCCTATCTGTTTTTCTGCCTCGATTATATGTGCTGCGTTTTGCTCGTTTATTTCCGCTTGGCTTGTCGCGCTTTCTTCAACACTCTCTCTCGTTTCGTCGTAGATAGGAAGCTCGGATGTATTACGAACGCCTGTCATATCAATAAAGATTATAACAACGGAATACGTTTCGGCTGTTGTATCGATTGCTGTTGCCTCGCCTCGTATGCCGCCGGGGAAGATTACAATATCACCCTCCGCCAACTCTGCGCCATTAAGCAGCGGTGTCAAAACTGTCAAATCCAAATCAGGCAACAACGTGCCTATGCCTGCTGTAATTTCCTCTGTTGAGACAAAGCGATTTGTGCGGCGGCCATCATCGCCGATGATTGTATGCCAGTCCGTACCGTCAAAGGCTTCACCTATTTTGGTATTGATGTTGAAATACAAAATACCGTGCGCGGGGTTGGAAGGTCGCGCCGTAACAATGCGCACACCATCACTGATTAGCTCATCACCCTTATATAGAGCATTAGTGTCGCTAGTGAAAAACAATGTATCCGCATTGCGTGGCTGAGTAAGCGAGCTGTAGCCCGCCTGTGTACCTCTCCTAAATTGGATAGTCATCTTAAAAATCCTCCCATTCTGCGCCGCCCAATGCGCCGCGATTAAGTTTGTCTTGCAATGTTTCTCCATCAGCGAAAAGTATGCTGGTCGCGTCTACTTCGGTCCAATCACCATCTTTTCGCCCGTATAATGTTCCATCTAATGGGGAATCGGATATTCCGTCTCCGGGGTCTCCCTTTTCTCCCTTAAATGCCAATGCTCCGAGCAGCCATTGTGTGCCGTCAAAAGTAAAGGCTGTTACAGGGTCGCCCGCGCCCACGCTTATTCCCTCGCGGAGCTGGCCGGGGTTTTCGGTGAAATATGTGTCCCTTTCGGTTATGTCAACAAACCAGCGCACAGTACCGCCCATGCCTCCATCTGCTTCATCACTTCCCGGAACACCATCCCAAACGCTGCCATCAGAATATAGATACCGAATAGGCGTGTCGGCACTATTCTCCCAGCGAGCCGCTCTGACTGCATCTGGCGGCAATGCCATCGAGCCTGCCTTGTTTGGCTCGGTAATGCTGCCATCATGCCGCAAATGTTTTGCGGGTATCATTACTGAGTGCCTGTATCGTTGCGCCCTCCTCGGGTCTGCTGGATGTGCAATGTTGCTCATTGGCTTGCCTCCTATTGCACAAAAAAGCCGCCTTTCGGCGGCTCTTTGCTATTTTACTTAACAGCCAAATACTCTTTTAACCCCTCTTGCAATATTTGGGAAAACGGAGCATTAGCGACCTCGGCTTGTCGGTTCAGCCATGCGGGTATCGATAAGGTTTTTTTGACCGCTTTTGTATCGTGCTGGCGGCGGTATTCGTCTGTGTCGGCGGCAATCAAAGTGATTTTTTCGTTTGGCTTTGCAGTCAAGCTTTCAGATGCAAGCGGAATTTCCAGGCCTGTATTTTCTGCATGCCACAACCACATTGCAACAGCATCTTGTGCCATAAACAAGGCATCCGCCTCATCTTCTCCATAAGTGTGGCATCCCGGCAAATCAGGCACAGTAACACCCACCTTGCCATCATCAGCATAAAGTATAGCACTATACACATACTTCATAAAAGCACCCCTTTCTATACGCAAGCCAAAGGCGAGGGCTATTTCAGCCCTGCATCCTTTAGCATTTTGTTTAATGTACCGGTGGGAATGTCGCCTGTGCCTCTTTGTATTAGTATCATCACCCCCGGTTTGTCTGGGTGTAATGCCATTTCGTGCCTTGTTCCTTGCTCGAAATACCAACGCTTATCGGCTTTCTTTAACTTTTGTTTAAATTCCTTGGCTGTCATTTCCTCACCTTGTATAATGAAGTCAGAGTTTTCAGCCTTCTCTTTCCTCATTACCCCTTCCTCTTTACTTTTAGAACCAACGAAAACTCCCAATAATTAACGTAAACGCTGGAGAGTGTTTCTTCACCTTAC
>Ga0209755_10001865_pt1 | contig 30891 bp, 26 predicted proteins | sample TergutCo191P1_FD_187301 | JGI IMG/M metagenome (GOLD analysis project Ga0209755, IMG submission 187301) | Cornitermes sp. P1 segment gut microbial communities from Petit-Saut dam, French Guiana - Co191P1 (SPAdes) (version 2) | ecosystem: Host-associated > Arthropoda: Insects > Digestive system...
TTGCACGGACCAAGGAAAAACGCCGGAAAAGCCATACAAGGGTTCTTTTAATGTTCGTATCAGTTCGGAACTCCATCGCAAGCTGGCCGTGGCCGCATCCGTCCGCGGTATGTCCTTGAACAGCCTGGTCGAACATGCTATCAGACAACAAATATAATCTAAACGGAGTGGAAAACCGCTCCTTCTACCTCCCGATTAAAACAAAGCCTCCAACCCTGGTACAATAAGCCCAGGAGGCGCAACGGTGACGGTCACCGATTTTCAACCCAGCTTTGCAAAGAGTAGGTGCGATGGTGACAGTCATCAAATTTAACCCCTCTGCGCAGAGTGTCTGGCACTTTTTCACTACCGTTTTATTTTTGCGGCTGCCCGAAAGCGGGTGTTGGCCTGCATGGAATATCGCTAAACCGAAGATGCAGATCAAGAAAAACCCGCGGTAGCCCACTCTTTTGCCCTGGGAGGGCGAAGCGTTTCGAAGGGGCGACCATTAACCGGCTGGAAGCGCAAAGGATACGTGTGACGATCCCGGTGGGCGCAAACGTTGCATAGAATCGCGGCGGAGTACAGGGAACTTGTGCTTAACCTTCTGGCCCGGATGGTTCCCGGCAGATAGCGCGGTCGGCCGGATGTTGCCTCACCAAAAGCTGCGCGTCATGGCCGAGCCGATCCAAGGTGCGAATGAACCGCATCGCACATGTGCCCGCCGTTAATTTGCCTTGAAGTTGTATATCGGCTTGATAATGTCCAGCACCTTGGCGGTCGGGCCAATGTTGGCGACGATCTCATCCATGTTTTTGTAGGCGAACGGGCTTTCGTCCAGGGTTTTCTTGTTCACGCTGCTTGAGTAAATCCCCTGCATCGCCTTTTGGTAATCCTCCATTTTTACCGTGGCAAATGCCTTTGTACGGCTCATAAGCCTGCCCGCACCGTGCGGCGCGGAGTGGTTCCAGTCCGGGTTTCCCAAACCTTCGCAGACGATGCTGCCGTCCCGCATGTTTATCGGTATTATCAGTTTCTCGCCCCGCTTCGCCGAAACCGCGCCCTTGCGCAGAATCATCTGATCGGTGTCAATGTAGTTGTGAATCGTCGAAAACCGTTCGCGGCAGGCATCCTTTGGAATATCCAGCCCTTGCATGATAACGTCCATCATCGCCTTTCGGTTTATCAGGGCGAATTGCTGGGTTATGTTCATGTCGTTGATATAGTCGTCGAACAGCTCGCCCACCGCATAGGCCAGATCCTTGGGAATATCGTCGCCCGCCTTTTTTTCCAGTTGCCGCCACGCTTCCCCCTGGTAGTACTCGGCAATCTCCTTGCCCATGTGCCGACTGCCCGAATGGATCACGATGTAAAGGTTGCCTTTATCGTCGCGGTTCGCCTCGATAAAATGGTTGCCCCCGCCCAGCGTCCCGACGCTTTGCCTGGCCCGTTCCGTGTTGATTGCCTTGCACCGAAGTTTTCCAAGGTCGATTTTTTCCGCGTATTCGTGTTCTTTTCTTCTGACATTCATGCCGCTGGGAATTTGCTTGTAAACAAGCGCGTCCAGCCGCGCAGGGTCAAAATCTTTCGAAGCCCGGCTTTCCCCGTCGATAATAAGCGTTTCCATGCCGCAGCCTATGTCAACGCCGACAAGGTTGGGGACGATTTTGTCCTTTATCGTCATGGTCGTGCCGATGGTGCAGCCCACCCCGGCATGAACGTCGGGCATAAGCCTGATTACGCTTCCTTTCGTAAAGGCCTGATCGCACAAACGTTCGATTTGCTCGCGCGATTTGTCGTCTAGCGAGTCGGTGAAAACCTTGGCCGTATTGTATTTTCCCGAAATTTCAATCATTTTGGCCCCCTGTAGCCCAGATTAATGGAGATTTGAAAAAAGCTCAACTATAATTGAAGCATGAAATATGCCATCGCCCTGCTGTTTTTGTGCGCGGTTTTGATTCCCATGCCAGCCTTTGCCGAGGAACTGGATACCGTAGTAGTCGAAGTCGATTCGCCGGACATGGGCGAGGAGACCGCCGCCGCCGTTACCGAGGTCGAAGATGATGAATATGACCTGGGTTTTCTAGTCAGGTTGGGCATAACCCTGGCGATAGTCGCCGGGCAGGCGCTGCTCATCTGGCTTATCTGGGCGAAATTTTTCAAGTTTCTATCCCACAAAATCGTCGCATCGTGCAGGGGAAAAATTAAGCCCTTTAGCATTCACAAGCTCAAGCTCCTTAACCCCAGCCAGATCATCAACGTCATTCGAATCGGTTTAAACGCGCTCAAATACCTTGTAACGGCTCTGCAACTTTACATCACCTTGCCGATAGTCTTTAGCATGTTTTCCGCCACAAGGCATCTTGCCGCTAGGCTTTTTGGCTATATCCTTAACCCCTTGCATGACATTCTTTTCAGTGCGATTGGCTATGTCCCTAATCTTATCACGATCATTATCATTGCCACCGTTACCCGCTACGTCCTTAAGGGCCTGAAATTTTTCGCCGGCCAAATCGAAAACGGCAAGCTGGTAATTCCGAACTTTTATGCGGACTGGGCGAAGCCGACGTATAAAATCTTGCAAGTATTGCTTTGGGCTTTTACCGTGGCGATAGCGTATCCGTACCTTCCCGGTTCGGACTCCAGAGTGTTTCAAGGGGTTTCCGTTTTTGTCGGCATCATTTTTTCCCTAGGTTCCTCCAGCGCGATTGGGAACTTGGTGGCGGGCTTGGTCGTTACCTACATGCGCCCCTTTAAAATCGGCGACAGAATCAAGATCAACGATACCGTAGGTTTTGTCGTGGAAAAACACATGATGGTGATACGCATACGAACCCACAAAAACGAGTATGTCACTTTCCCCAACATGCTGCTCCTTAATTCCAGCGTCACCAACTACAACACCTCGTCCGACGAAAACGCCGAGGGGCTGATCCTCCACACCGAAGTAACCCTCGCTTATGCTGTACCATGGCAAACCATTCACGAGATTCTGATAAAAGCGGCCCTTGCGACGAACCATGTACAGAAAACCCCCATGCCCTATGTCCTGCAAACCGGATTCGACGACTTCTACGCCCGTTACCAGATCAACTGTTACACCAAGGAGATAGAAAAGATACCGCGCATCTACACCGAGCTTAACGAAAACATCCAAAGTGCGTTTCAGGAGGCGGGTATTGACATGACAAGCGCCCACCAGTACCAGATTGTCTCGGCAACGGAAACCTAATGAGCCACAGATTAATCCTGATTTCTAAAGAAATCAGCCCTGCACATTGGAGTTCTTGGGAACCGCTGATTAAAGCGGAATTCAGCGGTTCCCCTGCATCTGCATGTCGCAGATGCGGTTAAGTAGCACTGATTCCGGCATCGTAGATGCCGCATCCCCATTGGATTAAATCAGTGCTTCCCTTGCGAAATTTCAATTTCGCAAGAGGTCTATTTCCGTTTTGGTCTGGGCTTTAACAGATCGACATTCATCGCATACTCCAAAAGCCTACAAACTAACAGCAGCTTTTGCCATAAGGTGTTGCTTTTATATGGTTACAGCATGTGATTTCTTTTTGCCTTAGTGAAACAGATAGGCAGGTTCCGCTACTTCCCCACGCAGAACTTGCTGAACATCTCTTCCAGAATATCCGCGGTGGAGACCTCGCCGGTGATTTCGCCCAGCAGATTTACCGCCTCCCGCAGCAAGGGGGCAACTAGGTCTAGGGGCTGGTCCTGTTCGGCCAATGTCAGGGCCTCGTCCAGTGCGGCGGCGGCGGCTTCCACAAGGTCTTTCTGCCGAGATGTTCCGATCGCCGCTCCCTGTAGACCGCCCGAACCGCCCGCCATTTCCGTTTGCCCGGCGATTGTCCCGGCGGCCTCGGCGATGGCCGCGGTCAGTTCTGCGACACCTTGGCCAGTTTTGGCACTTATGCCAAGCAAACGACCGCAGACGGTTTCAGGTGAGGGGGGGGGGAGGGGGGCGACATCGGTTTTGTTCCATAGGAATATGCACGGCAAAGGCTGGGGTTTTTGTTGCGCGGTCTGCCTAAACTTGTCCATAAAGGCGGCATCTTCGTCCGTAATGCCTTCCGTGCCGTCCATGATGTACAGAACCAACTCCGCGGTTTCCAGCAGGCTGCGGCTACGCTCCACGCCGATTGCCTCGACTGGATCGCCAGACTCCCTAAGACCTGCGGTGTCAACAAGGCGGACGGGAATGCCCTCTATGGAAACCCATGCCTCGATCCAGTCACGGGTGGTGCCGGGGATCTCCGTGACGATGGAACGCTCCTCTTTTAACAGCAGGTTGAACAGGCTGGATTTGCCGGCGTTCGGGCGACCGGCGATTACCGCAAGAATTCCCTCCTGATATATCCGCTCCCGCCGCCATGATTCGGCTAGTTTGCGCAGACGGGAAAGGGCGTCTTCCGCAAGTTGCTTGCTGGGAAGCCGGCCCGCGTCCTCGTCCTCATCCATGCCTATTTCGTCCTCGGAATAGTCCAGAAAAATTTCCGCGCTTGCAAGAACCTCTACCAACTTTTTCTTGATGGTGTTGATTTCATCCGCCAGAACGCCGGAAAGCCGGCTTATCGCATGATGGCGGCCCTTTTCCGTTCGGGTGGAAACCAGTTCCATAACCGACTCGCAACGTGTAAGGTCGAGCTTGCCGTTCATAAAGGCCCGAAAGGTGAATTCCCCGGGCAACGCATCCCGAAAACCCGCGGCCCGTAAAACGGCCATCACCCCGTTTCCCGTAGCCGTGCCGCCGTGGCACGAGATGTCGATGCCGTCTTCGCCGGTGTAGCTTTTCGGTGCGCGGAATACCGAGACCAACACCTCGTCAATTTTCTCGCCGTCTGGGGCGACAATCCAACCGTGAAGAATCGTGTTCCCCGCGGCCTCTAACAACTTCCCCCCTGCGGAAAAAACGCCCACAGCAAGTTCCAGCGTGCCTTTGCCGGAACAGCGGATCAGCGTAAGGGCACTTCCGCCCAGGATGGTCGCAAAGGCGGCAATGGGGGAATCGTCGCCATAGGAAGCGCCGATTGAAGGTCGGATGCCCACTAATCGTGTTCCTGATAATGAATCACGTTGCTTTCACTTAGGCGTGCGGTGCGAAAAACCCAAGGGGCGCCGATGGTGATCCAAAAGGCAATCAGGGCAAAACGCGCGAAAACAATAAGCGGGTAGTTTTCGGAGTCCTGAAATGCGCCAATAAGGTTTTCGGATAGCGTGAAGAGCAAAACCGTCCCCGCGGCACCGATGGCAAAGCGGGTAAATAGGACCAGGTATCTGGCAAAGCCAATCCTGCTCAAAGGGGCTGGTGCGGTGAAGCCGACGTAACGTTTGCACAGGTGAAAGCCGGTTCCCATGCCTAGAAATATACCCGCAGGTATAAGCATTTCCACCGAGGGTCTGTACAGGATCATGACGAAAGAAAGCGCGGCGGTGGCAATCAGTCCTGCGCGGGGGGCGTGGTCGGACAGCATAGCCTCAATCCGCTTGCCGAGAAGGAAGTAGGCGCATAGTAGCGCGCCGCCTATCAGCCAGCCGCCAAGTATGTCCGTGGGAAAATGCACGCCAAGGTACAATCGGGAAAAGGCCATCAACAGGCAGAAAACCGCGGCCAGTATAAAACGCCATTTCCCCTGCCCCCATGAGGCCAGAATAAACCATACGACAAGCGAGTTCTGGGCATGGCCAGATGGAAACCCGCCCATAGTAGCATCAACCAATCCCAGCGAGGGGTCGAAACCCTCAAAAAACGGGCGAGGCTGATCCAGCAGAAACTTGAGCACGACATTCAGCCATGCAGAAATGAGCAACACTGTTCCCAGCCGTATACCCTTCTTTTCGTCAATGCACCAGTATATAAACGCAATCAGGATTATATACGCTGCGCTGGAACCCAGTGAGCTGACAACCCGCATGAGAAAAGTGAGCGGCAGGTTTGCGTCCCCTTGAATGAACCTTATTACGTCGAGTCCCCATAGTAGAAGTGCTTCCATCAAACTAAAACCCCTCGAAAAATGTTTGCCGAATATTGCTGATTGCCGCGGCCTGATCTCTTGTCGGCGGGACCCTTGTTCTGACGTTTGCCATTATCTCGGAAATCTCGTTTTGCAGTATTTCCCTGTCTATCGAAATCAACACCAGATACTCAAAGCGTTCCGGGATAAGCCCCGCCCCTGTTTCCCCGTAGTCGTCGTAGTCCCCAGGCTCATGATTTTCGGCAAAAACCATTGCCCGCCTGACCCAGAAAGTCTCTTCCTTGACTGCGCCGCGGTACTCCCAGTTCGATACCGTCCTTATTAGCCGCGTAAAATATTCGCCGTATTTGTCGTCCGGGTACAGCGTAGCCCCGACGACCATCCTTTGTTCAACCCTCTGAACAACCAGACTGGCAAGGTCCTGCTCTGGGCAGAAGTTTTGGGCCCATTGCCTAAGCGCGCCCAAATTGCCCCCCAGGTTTCTGCCGATGAACACATATCGATTACTGAATCGATTCATGGATTCAATCATCCCGATTTCCCCGGCAAAAAAATGACGAACCCATAGGGGAAGGCCGATTTCCCCGACACCCCCCTGCGATTCGATAATTCGCCACGTTTCCAAAGGATCGACCCATTCCTGAAACTTGGTTCCGACGGGATCGCGGGGGATAATTATCCTTCGGGGATCCTGCCCGACACAGGCGACAAACAGAAGAGGCAGTAAAAGCGCAGCGTGCAATAGTCTCATGTTTCTAAGGTAATCTTTGCCTTTCTCAAGGGGGATGCTATGCATCCTAATAGTTCCATGAAAAAAAAGCAAGTGCCGCGATTCCCTAGGCAAACGTTTCTGGCTCGGTGTCCGCATCGATATTTTCATAAGGCGTGGCTCCTACCTCTGTATCCAAGGTTTCGGTTTCCGCAAAATCCTGAATCATGGAACCGTTTTCAATTTGGAGAATTTTCTGTTTATTTTCGTTCTCTGGGTTTGCGATGGCTGGTACCGCGTCATTCTGCGTCCTTGCGGTTTCCTCTGCCTCGTTATGCTCTTCGTTTTCGGATACCTCCTCCGCAAGAAATTCCAGGCGGGGAAACGGCGTCGAGGAAAGCAAAACGGCAAATTCATTCCAGATCGTCGTTACGGAAGGGCCGATTATCTCGACTCCCACCAAGCGGGGATCCTCCGTTTGATCCCATGTCGGAAAGTCCGCAGTAAAATCATCTTGGAGCTCCAAGGCTTCCCCCAATTCTTCCCAATAGGTAGCGGGAGAATCCGCGTCAATGTCGGGGACGGGGGGCGTTACCATGTCCGCGGGGTCTTCCCATGGGGCGTATGGCAGATACACAAGGCTGGTTACAATCTGCGCCGGTGCCCGCGACCATGAATCCAGGGGTACGCCGCCCAACCTTATCACCCCCTCGCCAGTCAAGGCATCGGAAAGCGGCACGCCCTGAACGGTGCTCTGTAGGAAGGCGTTTTCTCCAATACTAAGGTTTGCCTCCATGCGGTCGGGATGGATGTAAAATTTCACCGCAACGGGGATAAGGGCCCGAAGTTCGGAAGAGGTAAGGAATATCGGCATTTCGATGGTCGTTTCCGCCGTGCCTATGCGCAATACAATGGCGTCCCCGCTTCTTGACAGGTCGATCCATGCGCCGCCTGCGGGCAAATACGCCGGGAAGAACACGCTGAAAATGGTTCCTTCGGCAATGGGCCTAACATGGAAAAGAAAAATGCCCCCACCGTGATCCTGTCCCTCGCGGAAAAAATCCACGGGGGAAAGGAGGAAGGTATGGTCATTGCAGGTGGAAAGGCCATAGCTTTGCCCCATGGAAGTCCAACGGGGGATATGCTCGTCGGCTGGGATCAGAAAGCGTTCCTCGTCCTGAGTGGATATCGTGTCGTGAAGCCTACCTTTAAACTGATACCACCTGCGTAGTTCGGGTGGTTCCAGCGAATTTTCAACATCATCGCAGTTTTCCTCCAAGGGGTCAATGTTTATACGCTCAAGGTGGAACATCCCCTCCGCCAGGCGGTTGCGTGCGGCGTATCCAGGGCCTGCTTCAAAGAAAAAGTCTATGGTATTTGCATTCGCGGAAACTGGTAGCAGTATCTTGCGGGAAATACCCAGCAGATTACGCCTAAGTCCCAAAGGTGGATAGGGGAGGATTTCCAGTCGCAGTGGGTGGAAAGCCGCCTGACTCGGGGCCTCCCAGAGAACGCTTCCCGCGCCTTCCCGCACCCTCCCCGTGTGGATAATGTTTCTGCCGCTGTGCCAAATAAGATATGGGTCTAGGCGGCTGTCGAAATTCAACCTTGCCTCAAGCAGCACCTTTGTTCCAGGCGGAACAAGGCGCGAGCCGAACAGCCACGGTAGCGACATTGAGATATCTTTTAGGGTAAATTCTGCGTTGCCAATGTAAAAAACGGGAATTTCCGTGCGGCGCAGAGTCGTTCTGCCCCCAAGCACTTCGAAAACCAGAGTATGCTGGCCGATTTCCATGCTTTCCGACAGCGGAAAATCCGGAAGTTCCTGCCCGAAAGACCTTACCGCAATCTCGATCTCGGAATCGCTCGTTTCGGGCTGGGCGTCAGCGTCGGTTTCATTTTCGTTTGCCGGTTCCGTTTCCGCAGTTTCGCCGTTGGGGATGCCCAGAACGTAACGGATCCTGTGGCCGACGATTTCACCATACCAGTTTCGCAGGTAGACCAAAAGGCCAGTTATGTCAGGGTCGCTTTCCACGGAAACGGCGAAATAAGGGGAAATTCTATCCCCGGAGCGTAATATGGAAGAATCTTCCTCTAGAGATACACCATTGACGTTTGCCCTGACGCGGTAGTTGTTGCCAGACGGAAACATGGACTCCATGTCCCCGCAAGCGGACAAAAGGGAGAGAAATATAAGTGATATGATCGCCCTGCCGACGACCCTGATTGCCATATATGCAATTATACCACACAATCGAGAAAAATTCATGATAAATTTGGGTATTTCGGGTTATAGGTGCTTGACTTTTTTTTGCATATTCGGGTATTCTGTAAGCAAGCCCGTTCTTGTGAGCGGGAAAATCTTGCAAAGGAGAACAAAGAAATGAAAAGAATGTTCGTCGCCCTTGCCGTGGCCGCTTCGGTGGCTCTTATTGCCACTTCCTGTGGTACGGCACCCGCCGCTGGCCCTGCTGCCGTTGCTGGTGATCCTGTTGGAGATTTCATCTCGGAAGCGAGAAGGAATTCCAATGAAAATGCCCTGTTGGGTATCGGAACCGCCAGGCACAGCAACAGGGCTTTGGCAACGCAAACCGCAAGTGCCAGGGCTCTGGCCGATCTTGCCCGCCAGCTCAATGTCGTGGTCAGCAACATGATCACCGACTACATCGCTGGTTCCGAGGCCGATCCGAGTGCAATGCTGGCGTTCCAGGAAAGCGTCACGCAGACGCTTGCCCGCGAGCGGCTTGTGGGTGCTCGGCCCATCGCAGAGCGCATGATCGATGGTGAGATGGTGGTCATTATAGAGCTTGCCCCAGACAATGCCGCAACCAACATCATGTCCGCCAGCCAAGCCGCAACAGCGCTGGCTCCCCATATGGGTGCCGCTCTGTGGGCTCTCGATCGCATGGATGATGCCTTGGCTCAACAGAACAGGGAGCCCCCGGTAGTCAGGGGTTACGACTGAGCAAGGTCAGGGCTCCTGTTGTATTCTGGCGTTGCCAGGATGTAACAGGGGCCTTTATTTTCAGGGAGTGCCTGGACGGAAGCGAATTTTGACCTGTTGGGTTAAAGTTCGCTTCCTTGATTATCGTATTGTATCGCCGATTGGGGTAACTTGATGAAAAATGTATTTGTTCTTTTTGGTGCGATTGTGTTTTTTTCCGCCTGTGCATCTCATGCTCCTGGGGCGCCAGCTAGGGATAGGGGGTCTCCGCTGGCCGAACAATGGGAATCGGGACGTATGATTGCTGGATCACCTGGCGGTGAACTGGTTGTTATAGGGGTGTCTGGCCGACATTCGAGGGTGGAAGACGAAATAGAGGCCGCCAGGGATTTCGCCGCCCGGAAGATTGCCATGTTTTATGGCATGAGTGGAACGGTGGAGTTTTTTCAACAAACAGGTACCACTGTCTTTGATTTCCTTGCGGAATCCAATACAAATATTGCGCCTACGACCGCTGACCATACGCAGTTTTTGGATCGGCTGACTTTTGACCCTGATCGTGATGTATACCGATTTGTAGGTCGGGGAATAATGGGACGAAACGGGACGTTGGTACGTTTTAGGTACACGGCGCAGGTGTCTCAGGTAAACGTTGCCCGTACCATTGATTCGGATGGTCGTCCTGGCTGGGTTAACCACCGTAACCTGCCCATTGTCGATGGTCATGCGGTGGTGGTCGGGTTTTCGCAGAACCAGACGTATTTTTGGGAGACCGTTATAAGATCCGCCCGAGCTACTGCCGCTATGATGATAACTGGCATATCCACTGAAACGGAAACCACCCATGTTGATGTTATTGGGGGAGGTATGCTTACCCATATCCGCACCAGGGGTCAAGGGACTTTGGAAAACTTTAGGGTTCTTGAATTTTGGGTTGATCCTGTGAACATGTCTGTGTATACGCTTGGTGTGGCCAGGCTTGTTCCATAATTTTTGTTGAAATAGCCTTTTGAAGGAGGATGTATTTATGTTTGGAGCCAATAGGTTCAAATTGTCTTCTCTGTTGAAGATCGGCATGTCGAGTATCTGCCTTGTTTTTGTGCTCGCTTCTTGTGGTAGTGCTCCTGTTCCTGTAGCAGCGCCAAGGGCTGCGCAACCAGAATGGACTTCTGGTGGCCTGCATGATAGGTACAACAGTCACATGTTTCTAACCGCAGTAGGCCATGGTAATACTCGCCAGGCTGCGGAAATGGATGCCTTTAGGCAGCTTGTCACCATTTTCGGCGTGGATGTCCAAGCTGATGCCAGGCATGCGGAAGCGTACCGGAGCATTGGAGCCATCTCTAGGCACGAGGTCGAGTTTGGGAGTGAGATTGTGCTTGGTGCTGGTATGGATAACCTGATAGGGGCCCGGATAGGCGAGAGATGGGATGATGGCAGAGGTTCTCACTTTGCATTAGCCACCCTGAACAGGGCAGAGGCTACTCGGATATACTCCGAGATGATAAGGGCAAATCAGGAGTTAATCGCCAACCTTACCACTTTTGCGTCCCCGGCGGAAAGGAATACCCTTGGTGGGTTTTCCCGCTACCAGTTTGCGGCGGTGATCGCCGACATGAATGCCAGTTATGCGGCGGTACTTTCAGCCGTTGGTTCGCCTCAGCATGCGCAAGGGCTTAGGACTGGCGATGACTTCCGGCGCGAGATGCAGGGGATAGCCAACGCAATTCCGATTGGCATAAACGTAAACAACGACAGGGCTGGGAGACTTCAAGGCGCTTTTGCTGCGGCTTTTACCGAGTTTGGGTTCAGGACGGGTGGAACCAATCCGCGTTATGTGCTTAACGTGAACGTGGTTCTCCAGCCGACCGAACATTCGGGTCGCAATGTGTTTGCGCGAATGGAACTCACTGCAAATCTCGTTGATACTGTTACTGGGGCGGTTTTGTTGCCTTACACTTTCAATATTCGCGAAGGGCACACGATTCAGTCGGAAGCCGAAAATCGTACCTTTATCAGCGCCGAGCGAAGGATCAACGACGAGTACAGAGAGATGCTGTCGGATTATCTTTCGCAGTTGCTTCCAAGGTAATTCTTCTGTAGTTCATAAAAACGCTTGTTTTTGACATAAAGGCTCCCCGAGGGGGGCCTTTTTTTACCCTTTTGTTGTTGATTTAAAGCATATCAAAACAAGCCCAGGCTGGCAGGAGCAGCTTCTTTGGTGCACAAGTTTTTACCATCTTTCATCAGTCCACAAAGCAAGGTTGTGATTCTGCGTAGCAACCTTGGGAACCGCTGATTAAAGCGGAATTCAGCGGTTCCCCCTGCCTCGTTTTTCTCACATTATGCGTTTTGCTTCCTTGGCAGGTCTAAGTTTCAGGTGCTTTCTGCCAGAGAGCAGTAAAACAAGGCCCACAATGAATACGAAAGCGATTGAAAGTATGGCAAAGTAAGGCCTTCCCGTTATGCTAAGTATTGTGGCGTATAGGAACGGCCCCAAAATGGCGGCGAAGCGGCCAAAGATTTCATAGAACCCAAAGTATTCGCCGGAATTTTCGGGGGGAATCAACCTGGCATAGATGGCGCGCGATGTGGCCTGTATGCCGCCTTGGACGGTACCAACCATAAAAGCCAAAGCCCAGAATATCATGATGGCTACATTCGCCCCAAACCAGCGCCCGGCACTGCCCTCACTGACAATTTCACCGTATTCCAGAACAGCTGGCACATATCCTACCATGCCAAATCCCATGACAAATCCCATCCCGCAAATAACCAAGTATATGAATATTGCGGCAATGATTATGCTGATGGAGTTGAACCTGTCGGCCAGCTTGCCAAAAAGGATGGAAAAAGGCATAGCCACTAACTGCATAACGAAAAGCGCACCTATCAAACCCACGGCTCCTAAGCCCAACTCCGTTCCGTAGGCCGTGGATATTCCTATAATCGTACCCACACCGTCGATGTAAAAGAAATAGGCGAGAATAAAAATAAACAGCCCTTTGTTTTTCACGATTTTTTTGGCCGTCGCCAATATGTTTTTAAAGGCATCGGTTATCATGCCCTTGGGCGGTACATCCACGGCATATTTGTGGCGCACGTCCCGAATCATGGGTATGGAAAAAACGCCCCACCACACGGCGGTCATTACAATGGAGATTCGCACGGCCATTGTGTTGTCAATAGGAACGGGAAACTGCTCCCCGAACATGATCATAACTATGCTAATCAGAAACGGGATGGTACTGCCACCAATATACCCCATTGCGAAACCCCAGGCGCTTACCTTGTCCATGCGATCCTTGGTGGTTACATCGGGAAGATAGCTGTCATAAATTATGTTGGCGGCCGACCAGAATATATTAGCAAGAATATAACCCACGAGCAACATTTGCCAAGTGGCTTGTACGGAAACAAACAAATGGAACAAAATGCCAAGGGATATAAAGGTGATGAACAACCGCATCTTATAGCCCTTGTATGCGATTATCGCTCCGATTATGGGGGCGGCAACGCCAAGTACAAGCCTGGCGATAGCCAAACCCCGCGCCCACCACATGCTGCCCGGCGTACCTTCACCGCCGGCCATGCCGACAAAAAACACGGGAAAGACCGCCGCCAGCATAATCGTGGCAAAGGCGGAATTGGCCCAGTCGTACATAATCCAACTGCGTTCTTCTTTTGAAAACTTCTTCACTTTAGTCCTCCTTTTGGCTTGAACCTACCTGACACCGTATTCTTTCAGAATATCCATGTCAAGGTCAAGTTCCCTTGCTATAATGGCCGTTACGTCCATCAGACGATTTTTCAGCCAATCCTGTTTCTGCCCCAGCAAAAAACTTTTGCCTTTGATGGCATAAAATACATTGTAATTTTCGTAATCCGTCGGGTAGCCATGGGCACCCTTGTACTTGTCGCTTTCCGAAAAAACGTAACCCAGCTTTGCGGCTATGCCAATGACTGGCTTGTCCGCATATCCGCTTTCTTCCATTTCTTCTTTTGTCAGATAGCGCTCGAACCAAGGTTGCTCTTCCAGCCCCCGAATTGGCCCGCTCACAAAGGCGCTGCCGCCGACTTGTTCAAAAACCGCGCTCCCATAGATGTCATGCAGATTAACATTCTCATTGACATCCAGTTGGGAATGATCCGAGAACACAATCACCGTGTTTTCACCCCAGCTTTTCAGCAGTTGGCCCAGGTTTGCGTCCAACGCCTTTTTTGCAATTTCCGTTTCCCTTCCAGTGGAACCGGCATAGTGAAATGCCGAATCGTAGGATACCAGGTGAACAAGCGCAAGGTCCGGCCTTTTCTTTTCCAGCATGTCGCAGGTTACCGCGGTGACAAAACTGTCCAGCTCAAGAAGCCCGCCGCCGGCTTTAAGTGCCTTGATAAGTTTTCTGCCGTGTCTTAGCTGGGCGGCTATCTGGAAGAGCGGACTGCCGTACATAAAGCTGCGAAGCACAATGTTCTGGCCTTTTTCTGGGTGGACTTCCGGCATATGCCAGTCGATTTTTGCCCCGCAGGTTACCGGCCAGATCATCGCCGCCGTGGACAGCTTTTTTTCCTTTGCCGCATCCCAGATGGTCTTGGTTTTTATGTTTTTCGCCATTTGAGCCCATGGTCGCTCGCCGTTCTTGTTCGGAGCCAGCAGGTTGGATATGACGCCGTGGTCTTTGGGGAGCTTACCCGTGGAAATGGTGGCGTGGATAGGGTAGGTATTGGACACGAAAATGGTTTTAAGGCCCCCGCGGTAGTATGCCTCCCGCTTGAACCTGGCCACATTGGGGTAATTGCCGTCTGCGGCCATGGCTTCGAACACTTTATCACCGACCGCATCGAAACTTATGACAAGTACGCCCATATTTTCCGCCCCAAAGGCCATATTAACATTGACAAAGTATAGCATGGAAAGGGGAATGTTACCAGTCGGTTCACGCAAGGGCACGGAAATCAATTTTCGATGGTGTTGCAGAAAGGCTGTCCCTTCCCACACCTTTCTACCAATTCTACTATCGGTGGTGGATATTTTCAAGAACTTGTGCCTTCTTTTGGCGTGCACATGCGAGAGCAGCTAATTCTCCAGTAGCGTTATCTCCACGCGGCAGTTTCTCCACCCTTGCGCTCCAGCGGGATCCGCAATCATCCTTTCCGTACCGTAGCCGCGTATGATTAAGCGATGCGCTGGGATGTTAAGATCCCTGAGGTTGCTGGCTATGCGTCTGGCCCGTTCAGTCGAAACCCACATAAGAAAGTCGGGTGGATCCCTAACCTCTAAATCAACGTGCCCGGCTATCAAAACGTTGAGATCTGGGAAAACCCTAAGCGCCTCGGCAATTTTGTACACTTTGTACATTTCGTATAGAAGCATATGTGCGGTGCCAGGGTTGAACTGTATCTTCAGCGATAGCATTACGCCACCGTCAACCTCATGCGCAGAAAGGTCATGGATGCCAAGGTGCTCAATCTGCTCGACTATCAAGGCTGCCCTCCGTACAGGAGGTGCGACATACTGAACATGAACGACCGGCTGGGCCTCAACAACTGGCTGCGCCTGAACGATGCGCGGAGCCGGGGCAGTGCGCTGGGCCTGATTGGTGCGAACGTGGCTTACAACCAGAGCCCCTGGCATCCGGTCAGCATCATTGTTGATAACGACATTCGCGATATTCGCCCCTCTGGGCGATTCCAACGCCAAATAAGCCTCTGCGTTGTCGGAAAAAAACACCGACACATGGCCCCCCGGCCCAAGGCCGATTGCCCCGGCCGCATCTGCGGAAATGTCGATAATCCTTTCGGCGGATGTGGATATGCGCCTGGTTACGGTAACGGTAATTTCCCTACCAGTCGTCATGTTCCTTATTGTCGGCGTGGAACCCATGGGCAGGGTTGGATGCGCGGCCTGTAAGCCACCGCCCGTCATTTCCCTGGTCGCCCTTCCCGTCTGGACGAAATTAGTCCAATCGACCTGCGCAGAGACAAGACCAGCCGCAGCAAAAAGCCACGCCGTCAGCAATGCAATTTTTTTCACACTGTCCTTCCTTTCTTTTTCACCCCCCATGCTAATTTTACTACTGATGGTTGGCATTTTCAAGGACTTGCGCTTTCCAAAGGATCGGTTAGGATTTCCGCCTTGCCGTTGAATATCGCCACGGTGTGTTCCCAATGGGCCGAAACCTTGTTGTCGGAGGTTACGACAGTCCAGCCGTCGTCCTTGACCCCCACGTTTGGGCTTCCCATGTTGATCATCGGCTCTATGGCGAACACCATGCCGTTGCCCATGCGCGGGTTGGGGCCGTGGGGATAGTTGGGAACCTGCGGCTCCTCGTGCAGGGCCAGGCCGACCCCGTGGCCGCAATATTCCCGCACAATGCCGTAACCGCGGGCTTTGGCATGGCTTTCCACCGCCTTCGCTATGCACAAAAGCCGATGCCCGGCCCTGACCGCGGCGATGCCCCGGTAAAGGCATTCCCTGGTGGTAACGTTCAGGCTGTGCACCTCTTGGCTCACCCTGCCCGCCTCGACGCTGACCGCCTGGTCGCTGATAAACCCCCCAAGGTCTATTCCGCAGTCCAGCCCAACCAGATCACCTTCGCGGATCTTCCTTTTGGAGGGTATGCCGTGGATTACCTCGCTGTTTATGGAAATACAGATGGACGCGGGAAATGGGTTGCTCGGCTTGCCGTAACCCAGGAAGGCCGGCTTTCCGCCCGCCCGTTTTATCCATTCCCGCACCCAACGGTCAATCTCGATGGTTTCCACGCCAGGCTTTACCAGGGGGATAAGCTCCCGATACATGGCGGAGAGCATTTTGCAGGACTTTCTGATGCCCTCGATTTGCTTTTCGGTCTTTAGTCGTATCATTGTTCCACGGTCTCTTTTCGTTTTTTTGGCGGCTTGGTCGGTTTGTCGTCCGATGGATTGTCGGTCGCTGGCTTGTCGGAAAGCCCCCGCTTTGTCGCCTCCCGCTTAATCTGTTCCGCCCCGGCATGATCGCCCAATGCAAACAGGGTCTGGGCCAGCGATTTCATCCAGAAACGCTCGTCCCGGGCGGGGAATTCAAGGGTCAGCAAGGTCTCCATGCATTCGACCCAGGTTTCGTCATCAACCTGTGGCCGCAGGCGCAGGCGTACAATCTCCCTGACTAGTTTTTCTATTTCCTCGGTAAAATGACGGAAATACGGCAACCTGCGCTCCTCGCGGACAATGTACACAAGAAGCCTGAACGCCTCGTACTGATCCCCGCGCCTGTCCAGCTCTTCGGCAAGAATGAAGGCGCAGTCCATCCAGTCTTCCCTGCCCAGATATTGCTCCATGGAGAAGTTTATGCCGCCGTTTTTTCGCCACAGGGCAATCGCCTCGTCTTCCTCCAGATGCAGCAGGTCGAAGAACACCAACTTTGCCTGACTTGCCGGATCGTCCCGCTCGCGTAACCATGTCCGGTAGTCAAAGACACTGACCTTGATGAAGCGGGAATAGGCGCGGTCGTACTCGTAGCGCCGCTGTCCGTTGGAAAGTGTTTCGTATGCGATAAGGAGCTTGCGCATACGGTTTTCGGCCCCATCGCCACTTCCAGCAATATCCGGGTGCAACCGTTTGGCCTTTTCGCGGAACGCTTTCTTTATTTCAGCAGCCGAGGCATCATGTCGGACGCCAAGGAGTTCATAATAGTTGTTCATCGCCGATGGGTATATTGTAGCCTATTTTGGGGAAGAGGGGAACCGTGCGGCGATACCCTTGCAGGGCAACAGCATTTAACTTTTTTGGGGCATATGTTAAAGGAAGAATGGCCCGGAAACATTTGCTTCTATGCACAAGAGCAAATGCTGTTGCCCATGTAGTCGTTGATACATATTTACTTAAATGCGGGTTATGTGCTATTATCGAATATTGTGAACTACTATGCAATTCAGGTGAGAACCCGCGCAGAGGAGAAATTCATGCGGCTTTTCGCCGCTCTACATCCCCATGTATCGTTTCCGTTGCATTTTCCCAGGCGGCGCTTGGACATAAGGCGCAAGGGGATAACGACCCCGTCCATGTCGGCCATTTTCCCGGGTTACATCTTTATTGAGGCCGAGGCGGAGGACATTTTCCTTCACCAATGGCTGTTCCGGCGCACGGATGGCTTTTACCGTTTCCTGAAGTCGAACCAGAACATCAAGCCGCTCGCCGGCAGGGATCTTGAGCTGGTGCTGCATTTCATCAAGAGGGTTGGCCCCGTGGCGGGCGCCTCTAGGGTGCGTTTCAACGAAAATTCTCGTGTCGAGGTTATGGAAGGCCCTATGGCGGGGCTTGAGGGAAGGATAATTAAGGTCGATAAACGAAAGAAGAGGGCAAAAGTGCGGCTGGATTTGTGCGGGGATTTTTTCACCGTGGATCTCGCTTTTGAGGTGATGGATGCGCTGGAAAAGACCTGACGTTTTGTCGGGACTGGAGGCGCTAGGGAACCGCTGAATAAATCGGTGCTTCCCTGGATTTGGGAGGGTTTGAATGACGATTAAGAAATCCCGGCGCTTGTACATTATCGGCGCGGGGTTTGCGGGGCGATCCCTTGCGAACGAGATCAGGTCGAAGGCCATCTTCGGCGAGGTGGTCGCGTTTCTGGACGACGACGCGGAAAAGGTTGGCCGCCACATCGACGGCGTTCCCGTGCTTGGCCCCATCCGGGATGTTGCGCGGCTTCTTCGGATGAACCCCGCGGACGAGGCGATCATCGCCATTCCCGGGACCAGCCGCGAGTACCTCAAGGAACTCTACTCTATACTCAAAAAAGCCGGCTTCGAGAAGATCAGCATCCTTCCGGGGATCTCCCAAATAATCGAGGGCAATGCCCACCTGATACAGACCCGTTCGATAGACCCGCAGGATCTTCTGGGCAGGACGCCGGTGGCGATACAGCTCAAGCAGAGTCTCGCCTATCTTCGGGGGAAGCGGGTCATGATTACCGGTGCAGGGGGATCGATCGGCAGCGAGCTTTGCCGGCAGCTTCTTTCGGCAGGGGCGGCGCGGCTGTACCTTTTCGGTCACGGGGAAAACTCGATTTACGAAATCGCCCGCGAGCTTCGGCTTCTGCAGGAGGGGGGGGTTGGTGAGAAAACCAGTCTCGTTCCCGTAATCGGGGATTTGAAGGACGCAGACTACATGTACCACATCACGGGCAGATTGCGCGCCGACGTGATTTTCCACACCGCGGCCTACAAGCACGTTCCGCTCATGGAGGAAAACCCGGTCGCCGCCATCGAGAACAACGTGTTCGGCACAGAAAACCTTGTCCGCGCCGCGATGCGTTACGGGGTGAAACGCTTCGTTCACGTCACCACCGACAAAGCCGTTGATCCGGTATCGGTGTACGGCGCATCGAAGCTGATATGCGAGCAGCTTGTAATGGAGGCGGCAGTGGCCGCGGTAGACGGGGGGGAGGGGGAAGCCGGCAACTTCATGGTCGTGCGTTTCGGCAACGTGCTGGGATCGCGCGGTTCGATTGTGCCGCTTTTCCAGAAGCAAATCGAAAGGGGGGGGCCGGTAACTGTAACCCATCCCGACATGCGTCGCTGGTTCATGACAATCCCCGAAGCCTGTTCCCTCGTGCTGAAAGCTGGCGGCGTTGGCGAGAACGGCAAACTCTATCTTCTTGACATGGGCGAGCCGATCCGAATCCGCGACCTTGCCGAGCAGATGATCCGGTTCTACGGTTTCGAACCGGAGGCCGACATAAAAATCGAGTACTCGGGCATTCGCCGGGGGGAACGTCTGGACGAACGGCTTTGGTCGGTGGACGAGGAACCGCGGGAAACCGAGTACAGCCGCATCCTGCGCGTTGACAGGAAAAGCCCCAAATCAATCGACCTTGCGACTTTAATGGAAAACATACGCCCCATCTGTCGCTTTGATCCAGAAAGGCCCGAGGTGTACCGCAACGACGGGCTTCTCAGGGCCTTGTTGCGGAATGCCATCCCCGCCATGTGTTTTGACGAACCCACGGTGCAGGAATTCGCGGCGTGGTCGGAAGTGCGCCGTTGATGTCTGGCGTTTCCCGCAACGACATTCCCTTTGCCAGACCCTTTATCGGCAGGGAGGAAGAGGAAGCGGCAATCCGCGTCCTTCGTTCGGGCTGGCTTACCACCGGGGCCGAGGCGTTGGCCTTTGAAAAGGAATTCGCCGCTTTCCTGCAAAGCCATTGCCATAACGTTAACACCCGCGTTTATTGCCTTGCGGTAAACTCCGCGACAAGCGGCCTGCACCTCGCGCTTGAAGCCATCGGCGTCGGCCCCGGCGATCTCGTGCTTGTCCCTTCGCTGACCTTCACCGCGACGGCGGAAGTTGTCCGGTACCTTGGGGCCGATCCTGTCTTCGTGGACGTCGCCCCTGGCACGTTTCACATGGATCCGCGCATGTTAGAGGAAGCCCTGAAACGCCTTTCCGGGGTGAAGGCAAAGGCGGTAATCCCCGTGCATTACGGCGGACTCCCCTGCGATATGAAGGCTATCACGGACATCGCCAGTCGCCACGGACTTAAGGTAATCGAGGATGCCGCGCATTCGTTTCCATCTTTCGCGGAAGGATCCTTTGCGGGAACCAAGGGCGATATCGGCGTTTTCTCGTTTTATGCCACTAAGACCATCACCACCGGGGAGGGGGGGATGGTTGTTACCTGCGACAAGGAAATTGCCGAAAGAGTTTCCGTGATGCGATCTCACGGGATAGACCGCAACGTGTGGAGTCGTTATTCCGACACGAAAGCCTCATGGTACTACGAGGTTGTGGAAGCTGGTTACAAGTACAATCTGCCGGATCTGCTTGCGGCAGTTGGTCGGGTGCAGCTTTCCCGCGCCGATGATTTTCTGCGGGCGAGAGTGGAAATTGCCGCCGCGTATGATTCGGCTTTTGCCGGGGACGAGCGTTTTTTGCTTCCATCCACGGGCCCCGGCGATGCTCGGCACCTGTACCCCCTGCGCCTGAACCCAGGACGGGTAAGCGTTTCCCGCGACATGTTTATCGAGAAACTGAAAGCCGCGGGCATAGGCGTATCGGTGCATTTCATCCCCCTACACATCATGCCTTTTTACAAAAACCGCTACAAACTTGCCGAGGAAGATTTCCCCGAAACCATGAAAAGCTATCGCCAGGAAATTTCCCTGCCGATTTGGCCGGGGATGACCGGGGAGCAGGTGGAAAGGGTTATCGCGGCGATTAAGAGTGTGGCGGATTAATCTCACGTTTTTGGAAGATTTTCGGCAAACGAACACCCACAAGCGATTTGGGCACAAACACCTTGACCAAGTTCTAAGAAAAGTGTAAAGTCACCGCACATATATGTTGAAAACTACCGAGGCCCTTTCATCAGATGGCGCGATCAATGTGGCAAAAATGCTTCTCACCAAAGAAGAAGCCTTGGCTGCGGTAAGGCAATGCGGTTGTATGCTTGAGTATGTACTGGAAGAGCTCAAGACAGCGGAATTGTGTCTTACGGCGGTAATGCATGAAGGTTGGGCGCTTGAGTATGTGCCCGAGGAACTGAGGACGGTGGAACTGTGCACCGAAGCGATCAGACAAGACGGCTCTGCGCTTGAGTTTGTGCCGGAAGAACTCAAAACCGCGGAATTCTGTCTTGAGGCGGTTAGAAAAAACGGCTGGGCGCTTGAACATGTGCCCGAAAAACTCAAAACCGCAGAACTGTGCCTTGTGGCTGTAAGCGAACGCGGCCAGGCGCTTGAGCATGTGCCCGAAAAACTCAAAACCGCGGAACTGTGTACCAAAGCGGTAAATCAGAACGGTTGGGCGCTTGAGCATGTGCCCAATTGGCTCAAGCTCAAAGTAGCCACAGAAGCGAAAATGATGGACACGGAAGGGGACAGGCTCAATTAAGCCCAAGACCCCGCTGTTCCATGATCCACTCGTTCAGTTTCCACTCGACCGTGCCCCTTCGCCCCATCTCCCAGAACTCCGTGAAAAACCTGTTGGCAAGGGCCGTGTTCCCGCGAATGTCGTAAAAAAGAGCCAGGTAAAACAACATCATCGCCCTTGCGTCAAGGTTCTGCTCCCGTTGAATCCTTGCAATCACGTCGGTGTCGCCGGAAAGATCATGGTACAGCCTGACCAGAAACCACTCTGGGGAGTCGCGGGGGACGGTGCGGAGCACCTGCGCGAGAAACTGCCTCGGGTCGGTTTGTCGGCCGCCCCTCATCCAGTTGGCCGCGGCAAGCAATGCGTAACGGGTTTCCCTGGGGGCCTGCCTGTGCGCGGCCAGAAAAGCGTCCCGCGCCTCAAGGTGCTGGCCTTCCTTCATCCTAATTACACCCAGCCCCTCGGCGGCGAAGAAATAGTCCGGCCTTAACCTCATGACGGTCTGGTGATCCTGCGCCGCACCCGCCAGATCGCCGACCGCCTCCCTAAGACTGGCGCGGTGGACGTGGGCAAGGAAACTGTTCGGGGAAAGCGCGATCGAGTGATCCAGCTCCTCCAGGGCCTCCTGCCTAAAGCCAAGTTCCATAAGGGTTATTGCGCGGTCAACGGAAATCCAGTGGTTGTCGGGTTCCAGCCTTCTCGCCTCGTTCAGGTCGTTCAGCGCGTCTTCCCTGAAACCAGCCCCGCGGTACAGTCGTGCACGCTCGTGGTATGGCGCAGCCCAGCCGGGGTTTTGCGCAATCGCCTGGTTCAGCAGTTGCTCGGCGCGCCTGGGGTTGCGGTTGTAGCGGTACACCATTGCCCGCCCCAGCAACGCCTGCGGGTAATCCGGATTGATCGCCAAAGCCCTGTCAAAGTGGCCCGCGGCGGCTCTAAGGGAACGCGCCCGCAGGGCATTGTAGCCAAGCTCGGAAATGGCCTTAAGGTTCTCCGGATCCACCCTAAGTGCCCGCTCCAGGAAGTTCCGCTGATCCCTGTCCCTGCCTTCCACCAGGGCCGATGCTGCGAGAACCATCAAGGCGTTGACGTTGTACGGGTCGGCGGAGACAATGCCCGACGCGATGGCGCGGGCGTCAGCGGTGCGCCCCGCGGAATTCAAGATGGAGGCCCGCAGAAGCCGTATCTCTGTGGTATACTCGTCGATTCCATCGAAAAGCTCGAGTGCGGCACGGAATTCCCGTTGCACCACAAGCCGCGAAACCTCGGTAAGTATCGCCTCGGTATTACCGGCCTGAGCCGAAACCGCGGTACTCAGCACCAACATCAACCCAAAAAACAGCCCCAAAGCCACTTGGCAGACTTTCATTCTCATCATACAATACAGTATAATACACGAACGTGAGCTTAGAGGTAAGGTGCTTGCGAAAACTACTTGCAAAGGCACCGAGAAAAACGAAACGAACGATAAAGGTAGGTCTGCACCTATGAAGAAGCGAGTTTTCCCCCGGATTATATGGGCTTTGTTCCTTAGCTTTACGGCTTTTGTGCTGTTGAGCGCGATGCAGTTTGCGCGTTACGGAACCTTTAGCAGACAACTTGGCGGCATGACGATAAGCGTGCGATATTTCAACGGCAATGCTGCGGGCGCGGATGCGTCAAGGCCCGGCTGGGTGCGTCTGGATGGGGAAGCCAGCGTTTTCTTTGGCGGCGTGGAGTTCCGCCTTGCCCACACGCCAAGCTCCGGCGGGGGCTTTTCCCTTGTCGATGCCGAAAACACGCGGCACCAGGTGTTTCCCGAGTACGTCTTCATGACGGGGAACGAGGCGATTTTCTCCCTGCCTTTCGGCGCGGAACTTTCCTTTACAAGCCAAGCCCCCGATGACATGGCGTTTATAGGCTTTTCGCCGGAACTGCGCATAACTGGGACATTCCCGGAAGGGATCAACGCGATAGACATTCCCTTTAGGTTGCGGAGGGCGTCTTCGGCCTGGGACAATACCCGGGGAATAATGAGCGTAACGCATGACGGCGTTCGCTACAAGTTTAGCCGCCACACGCAGGAACTTACGGAAGGCCGGCTTGTCCTTCTGGCCGGCACCCCGACCGTTTTTTACCGCATAATACCGGACGTAATCGTGAACGCCCCCGCGGATTTCATCATTTCGGGGATGGAAAACGCCCTGTCCTTCTCCGGGTGGCTTGCCGCTTGGAGCGACCGCAAATTTGATCTGTGGGGAGGGAACATGTCCCCAGATGTTGACGAGGACAGTGTGATTGCCTTCTGCGCCGAGGCGTTACGCCGTGGCGTTTTCAACACCGCGGCCACCGCCGTGCCCGCGGCCTTTGGTCAAAGCATCAATCGCACCTGGGAATCCTCGGTCTTTCAGCTTGACAGAAGGGTCGGTGTTTGGGAGCAGGGGGTGGAAATCCTGAGTGCCCAGGAGCGCAGGAAAGTTGACCGCATAAACGAATTGCTTGTGCGAAGGGACTACGGCAATCTTTTTGCGGAATATCGCCTGGTCGAATTCCTTGCGGTGCGGGGGCACAATTCCCTGCTCGACAGCTTTATTTCTTCCGCCGTGGGTATCGATCCATCCACCGTTACGCTTATGGCAAGCGCCGGCATACTGGAAAACCACATGGATTTGGGCAGGTGGCGCTCAGGTGCAAACAATCCTTTCGAGCCTCTTGCGGCGCGGGCCAGACAGCTTATCGCCGATGGTTTGCGCCAGAACGGGGATCAAGTTCTCGTTTTTTCCACCGATGGACAGGCAAATGTCGAGTTCAACTTGCGTTTGGGGAAAGTCCTGCGCGAATGGGGCGAGCAGACCGGCAACAATGACTGGGCTGGGCTTGGACGCTCGCTGATATTCTCGGTCATATCCCTGGGGGATTTGTTCCCGGGGGGAGGTGACGGTTCGGTTCCTGCGTTGCTGACATCAGGTGCGAACGGGGTTTTGGCCGCCTCCGCGGATAGGATTGGTTCGGCAAGTCTGTTCAGGATGCTCGACGAAAACGAGTTCCTCCCGCGTGCGAAGACAACCGGCGTGGATGGCGTTTGGGCTTGGACCGCGGCCAGATCTATCGACTTGATTCAAACCGCCAACTTCATGGATGTGGTAGTCGATTTTCCCGTGGGTCAGGCCCATTATGTGATGCTTCGCAACGTGAGGCCCTTCGTTCAGCTTCAGATGCATGGGGTGAACACGGCCAGGAATCCATCTTTTGAGAACAACCACGGTGTTTCCGGCTGGGATTATTTTGCCGATGAGCAGACCTTGGTGCTGAAAATGTATCACCGCACTAATGTTGAGCGGGTCAGGGTTCTCTTCACGATTCCGCAACCGACTCCCGCGCCGCCGGCCGCTCCGGCCCCTGCTCCAATTCCCGCCCCTGCCCCCGTCGTGCAGCCCCCCGCGCCTACACCTGCCGAGGATCCGCCGATAAGGGCTAGGCCGCCGACGTGGACACCGCCGCCTGTAGTGCCGCCAGTGTTTTTCCCGCAGATGGAGTAGTCGGGCTCTGCCTTTTTAACCCTGCGCCGCCATGCCGTCCCGCACTCCACCCGAGTGCGGACGGAAACGCAAGGCGACCCTCGAATAGATTGAAATAGGTGGCCATGATATTCTCAACGTTCGTATAAACAGGCAAATTGTAGATGGCGGGGTTGTAATACATGGCGCAACCGCGGTGGTGATAAGGTATACCGATGAAACACTGACGAGAAGTGACTTTGCCAGGGGCGGCAGATTAGTGGCAGGGTCTGCGGGAGGTGTCCGCGTTCCATGGTCGGCACATACCATCGTTCCTTCCAAAGCCTATACCGTTGTTGGAGCAGTTGTGGTAAGGGATGTAAACGACGCAACGGCTCTTGTGGCTCTCAAGGAACGGGCAATTGCAATGGGGGGGCATGACATTATCAATGTGCGTGTAGACAGGCAAGTTGCAAGAGTACGGATAGGGGAGGAAATTCGCACTATGTCCATAATAAATACTGCAACGGCAGTGGTGATAAGGTACACCGATGAAATACTTAGAGGGAGCGACCACTAGGGGATGGATAAACCCGTTAGTGTTTCTGTTTGCGCTACCCCTTCGCCCACAATCGATGGTGTGAGGAGGAGGGAAGGATACGAAGGTGGGTAGCGCCAGTGTTAGTATTTAGGAGGGTTAGTGCTGATAGGTGTGGTTGGCAACGCCCTCTTATAACCATGAGCCCGTTCCAAGGCTCAATTCGACCTAGGAACGGGCTCTTTTTTGAACACATATAGGCTCGCTATTTCCGGTTGCTTTGGGAGAGCACTAGGGCGTGTTCCCACTACTTAATTAAGACATAAACCAAGGCCAGTTGGATAAAACCTATATACATCGCGTCCAGTTTTTCGAACCTGCAGAAAATGCGGCGGAAACCCTGTATAAGGCGGAACAGCCTCTCAATCTCGTTGCGCCGCCTGTATAGCACTGTATCATGTTCCCAAAGGTTCACACGGTTGGATTTCGCAGGAACCTCGGGGGAGACTGCGCCGTGCGACGGGTCTGGTCGTCCTCATACGCCCTGTCCATGACCAAAGGGGTCGCCGCCTCAAGGGAAGCACTGATTAAATCCAATGGGGATTTAATCAGTGCTACTTAACCGCATCTGCGCCATGCAGATGCAGGGGAACCGCTGAATTCCGCTTTAATCAGCGGTTCCCAAGAGGGCCCACTGTTTCCATCAGAAGCCTGCCCTGCGGCGCATCATGGCACAGTCCGCCGCTTAGGATAAACTCGACGGCGGTTCGAGCGTCCAGGGCCATCATGTGGATTTTGCAGGTCAGCCCGCCCTTGGAGCGTCCTATCGACCGCTCGCCGTTTTTTTAAAGCCCCACAGGCGTCCGGATGCACCGGCACCGACATGGAGTCCAGCAGCAGGACAGGCCGGGCGCTTTCGACGAGCCCGTTGGCGTGCAGTTCGCGGAACAGCCTTTCGATTATCCCATCCTTGACCCCTCGGTTGAAGCGCTTGTAAATCACGTGCCATTTGCCGTATTCCTTGGGCAGCCTCCGCCATTTGCAGCCGTTCTCGCATATGTACAGTAGCGCGTTTATGAAGGTGATGTTTTGTACCGTTACCCTGCCACGCTGGACGGGCAGTATGTGCCTGATTTTCCCGTATGTCCTCTCGTTTATTGTCATATCTCATGGTATCGCTTTTGCCCTGGCCGTAGCTACTACCTCGTCATACTTTCTGCATCACCACCGGCGAGACAAAGGTGACCTGCAGGTATTACATCAGCAGCCGTGACTGTGCGGCGGCGGAATTCGGCCGGATAATCTGCGGGCATTGGTCGATAGAGAACAACCTCCACTGGGCGTTGGACGTGAGTTTTGGCGAGGACGGATGCCGCGCCCGTAAGGACAACTCCCCGAAGAACCTCACGGTGATGCGGAAGATAGCCCTTGGCCTGCTGCGCACCGTTGACGCCGGCAAACGCGTGAGCCTCTGGCGGAAAATGCGCATGGCTTGCCGCAACACCGATTTCCTGCAGAGGGTGCTGTTCGGAAAGTAAGTGCTTTTGCCCTGGCCACGACAAACGCGCGAACAAGCATTGCATCGAAAAAAGGCATGAAGAACCCTGTCATACTGTGGCTTGGCCGTAGCGTCCATTCGATTTCAGGCAGATTTCTCTAAGGAACCGCAGTTATAAAATCTTAAAGGCACAATATTACAGCCACAGGCTGCAATACGACGAGGAAGTAGCCGTTTAATGTGTTCGCGCGTTTGTCGTGCGGCTTTGCCTTTTCTTTGGCTTCCCCGCCCGTGTGAAAATCCCGCCGCGGATCGACAAGCGGGGAATTTTCATGTACACTGGATTTATTTGCGAATAATGCGCGGATAATCGGCGCAAACAAAACCGCGGCGGAAACCGCCAAGGCGACCAAGGGGGGAGCGGAAATAATGGAACGCATAATCACCACGGCGAGAGAAGCCCTGGCGCTGGTAAGGGATAACGGAAACGCGCTTCAAGACGTGCCGGTGGAACTTAGGAGCGCGAAAGTCTGCATGGAGGCGGTAAGGCGGGAAGGGTGGGCGCTTTATTACGTGCCGATGGAACTTAGGAGCGCGGAACTCTGCATGGAAGCGATCGGGCAGGATAGAACGGCGCTTCAATATGCGCCGGCGGAACTACTGACCAAGGAATTCTGCATGGAGGCGCTAAGGCGAAACGAATGGGCGCTCGAATACCTGCCGGCGGAATTCAAGGGCGAGGAATTTTGCATGGAGGCCGTGAGACGAAACGGCATAATGCTTGAACACATGCCGATGGAGCTTAGGGGCGCGGAACTCTGCATGGCGGCGGTAAGCCAGAGCGAATTCGCGCTTGAATACGTTCCGGAAAACCTCAAAACCGCGGAACTCTGTCTTGAGGCGGTCAATCCTAGAAAAGCCGATTTTCCCCGGCATGTATATGTATACGGGAAAACCGCGCTTGAATATGTTCCCGAAAAACTCAAGACCGCGGAGCTATGCATGGCGGCGGTAATGCTGGACGGGAAATCGCTTCAATACGTTCCGGAAAACCTTAGAACGGCGGAACTCTGCATGGAAGCGGTAAGGCGGAACGTATCCGCGTTTCAATACGTTCCTGAAAAACTCAAAACCGCGGAACTTTGCCTTGAGGCGGTGGAGCGGGATAACCGCGCGATGGAACACGTCCCCGAAGAACTCAAGACCGCGGGGATCTGCATGACGGCGGTAAGGCTGGACGGATATGCCATTCGATACGTTCCGGAAAAACTCAGAACGGCGGAACTTTGCATGGAAGCGGTAAGGCGGAACGTATCCGCGCTTGAATACGTTCCTGAAAACCTCAAAACCGCGGAACTCTGTCTTGAGGCGTTGGGGCTGAGTGGCTGCGCGTTAGAACACGTCCCCGAGGAATTCAAGACCGCGGAAATATGCCTGGCCGCGGTGAAGGGTTTGTCTTCAAAACATGACGGGGGCGCGCTTGAGTTCGTGCCCGAAAGATTCAAAACCGGGGAACTATGCCGCATCGCGGTGGGGGGATCGGGCATGGAGCTTGAACACGTTCCGGAGTGGCTAAAGACCGCCGAACTCTGCCTTGACGCGCTAAATGAAGACGGTCATGCGTTTCGGTATGTGCCGGAAAACCTCAAGACCTTGGAGATGTGCCTTATCGCGATTAGGGACGTCGGTTTCTGGATGGATGACAAGCCTTTGATGCTGCATACCCCGTGGCTGGAGGCGATGTTTGGCTACGAAGAACTGATCGACTACATCCCCGAAAAACTGCGGGATGAAGTCTTGGCCGCGATACGCGAGGAGGAACGCGAGTATGCGAAAAATATTGACAGCGTTGAAAAGGCCGTCCGCATGGTCGCCGAGGATCGGGACAAACTTAAATACGTGCCGCTGGAATTAAGGACGAAGGAATTCGTCGCCGAGGCCGTGAAGCACAACGGCGCCGCGATTGGTTTTGCGGAGGAGGAAGAAATAACGCCGCAGATGTGCATGGACGCGGTCAAGTCCAGCAATCTCGCCATTTATTACATGCCGGAAAAATTCAAGACGCTTGAAATCTGCCTCGCCGCCGTAAAGCGCGATGGCGACTCGCTTTGGCAGGTGCCGCCGGAACACAAAACCGCGGAGCTGTGCCTCGCCGCCGTGCGACAGAACGGTTTGGCGATCCTATATGTCCCGGAGGAACTGCGAACCGCGGAAATGTGCGTCGCGTCGGCGAGGCAATGCGGCGAGGTTACGGAGGTCGTGCCGGAGCATTTAAGGGCCGCGGTGGAAGCGGCGATAACAGATAGAAAAAACGCGGCGACAATGACAACCATGGGGAACGAAAATGAGTGACGGAAAAAGAAACGCGGAAAAGGAAGCGCTGGAAGAGGTAAGCCGGGACGGGGACGCGCTTCGATACGTGCCGCCGGAACTCAAGACCGCGGAACTCTGCATGGCGGCGGTGAAGCTGAACGGCCGGATTCTTCAGGTCGTGCCCGGGGATTTCAGGACTGCGGAACTGTGCATGGAAGCGGTAAGGCAGAACGGGCGCGCGCTTAGGTTCGTGCCCAGGGAACTGCGGACGGCGCGGCTTTGCATGGAAGCGACAAAGCAGAACAACTTTTCGCTGGGGGACGTTCCCGAGGAATACATGACGGAGCGAATGTGTCTCGAGGCGGTAAGGCGACACCACTATGAATTCGCGCACGTTCCCGAAAAGCTCAAAACCCCACAGATATGCGACGAGGCCACAACGGAATACGGCCATGCGCTTAGGCTCGTTCCCGACGGCCTAAAGACCGCCGAAATGTGCGAGCAGGTTATGAAGTGGGAGACCAACGCCGACATGTTCAAGTACGTTCCCGACAGGCTAAAGACCGCCCAAATGTGCATGGGGGCGGTAAGGCATCACGGGCGGCTGCTTTGGTACGTTCCCTGGGAATTCAGGACGGCGGATCTATGCATGGAAGCCGTCAAGTCCTCAAGCATGTCCCCGAAAACCTGCGGACGCTGGAACTGTGCCTGGAGGCGGCGAAGCGAAACTGCAAACTTGAATACATGCCGCCGGAGTTTGTCGGCGAGATAAAAAAGCGCGTGTTCATATTCGATGATATAGTCAAGCTGGACGACGCCACCGTCGCGAAGGCCCTGCAATCGCTGGAAGAACCGAAACACCCGGAACTTGGCTTAGCCCTCAGAGTGGCCGGCGACGAGGTTAGGGACAAGATATTCAAACACATGTCGGAGCCGGATGTCCTTGTTCTCAAAGAGGACATGGAATTAATGGGGCCGATTAGGATGATGAACGCGGATGATGCCAGCATAAGAATATGTGCGGTTTTCCTTGCCCTGGAGGAGAAGGGCGAGATTGCGATCCGGGGATGAGGCCGCCGCGCCGGAAGCGATGCCCGTAACGCTTGGCGCGACACTAAAGGCGGAACTTGAAAAATCGCTGTGCGCCGCCAAAGACGCGGACACCGCAAGCCGTATCGAAACCTGTCTTAATCTTTTTGACGAAAAATTGCCCGCGCTTTTAAGCCGGGATTACGCCAGCGTAGGCGGCGTGGAGTATGTCTGCGAAATTTTCAGTCTTGTTGACGAGGCAAGGGCAAAAAGGATAATCGAGCTTCTTGAGGATGAAAACCCCGAGCTTGCCGAGGACTACCGCAGATCCACGTTCGGTTTCGCCGATATCGTTCACCTTCGCGACGGGAGTGTGCTGGGAATTTTGTGGGAAGCGGATCCCGGCGATCTTGTCAAGGCCCTTTACGGCGCGGACGACGAAGTGCGGGAAAAAGTTTTCATGTCATCGCTTCTCCTGTATTTTTTCCTTCTCCTTCGTCACCTTCGCCTCAAGTTTGTCAATCATCTTGTCGATTGCCGCCCGAATATCGAAGTCGCTTTCGCTCACGTGAATCGT
>Ga0209755_10001866_pt1 | contig 30871 bp, 25 predicted proteins | sample TergutCo191P1_FD_187301 | JGI IMG/M metagenome (GOLD analysis project Ga0209755, IMG submission 187301) | Cornitermes sp. P1 segment gut microbial communities from Petit-Saut dam, French Guiana - Co191P1 (SPAdes) (version 2) | ecosystem: Host-associated > Arthropoda: Insects > Digestive system...
GTTTTCGTATTTCATCGGCGACAACCGCAAAACCCTTCCCGCTCTCTCCCGCATGAGCCGCTTCGATAGCGGCATTCATGGCAAGAAGGTTTGTTTTTGCGGAAATATCCTGTATTATTTTATTTGCCTCCTGCAGCATAACCGATCTTTCATGCAGGTTTTTTACTTCTGAATCAAGTTTTTGCATTTTTTCGCTGCCGTTCGCAGCTGCTTGAGTCAAGTTAACTGTTATTTTAGTTATCTCTCCTGTTACCGAACGGATGGAAGCAATATTCGCTACCATTTGCTCTATAGACGATGATGAAGTATTTATATGCGAAGCTTGTGATTCAACCGATGCTTCAAGGTTATTAATAGATTTGACTATTTGCGAAATATGTTCAGAAGTCTGCTCAACGGATTTTAACTGAGCAGTGGTTTCCAATTGCGTTTCTTCAGTATTACCATGAATTATGCTTAATGCCTGAGAAGAGTCCAAAATAACTTTATTGAGTTTTTGTCCGCCAGCGGTTGCCTTTTCCAAATGAGCGGTAATGTCAGCGGTTGCTTTTTCTATTTCTTTTTTCAGGTTGTTGCGTTCATTGTTCAGTTTGGCGTTTAATATCGCTTCTTTTTTGTCTTTTTGATTGCCGACATATTCAAAAATCATTGTTAAAGCAAGGATAAAAATGTAACCTGCCATGTATCTGAACTTAATCGCCGGTTCCACTTCAAATGCCGCAGTCCCCGGTACATTAAACAATACAGCAGCCGCAATAATGACCGCTGTGGATTTAATTACTCCCAGGGTCAACTTGCATAGGAAAATTGATATTAACGGGTATGTAAACACCCAAATCGATACCCACAAATTAAGAGTGCCGTTATAAAGAAGGAAGACACAATAGGCTCCGTACATTATAACTGTTGGTATAGGTATGAATTTCAACGGTATTTTCGAACGCATTGCAATCAGCGTAACCAATGCCGCTATTGCTATGGAAAAGTTGATAGTGGCTCTGGTAGAGTCTGTAGACAACTCCTGTATGCCGAATATCGTTAAAGGAATTACGGCGATCATGAAGATTGTATTCATGATCATATACCTTACCTGATCATTAATGTTTGTAAGCTTATAATAGCGGTTCCCCAAAAACAGGGTCTTGAATTTATTCTGTTGATTGTCTTCTGTCATATTTATAAATATATTCTGTTTTTCATAGCTGTACAGGGCGATAGCGCAAAAAGGGGCTGAAACGGCGTAAAAAGGAGTTGAAACGGCGTAAAAAGCTTATTTCATCAAACTTCGTTTGCTGTTCGATTTAACTGTGCGGCTATGCAGCCGCACAGTTAAATTAAGGTTATTAATCTTTTATTACTACAAACGCCTTGAATGTATTTTCGTCCCATACGGGAGTATATTCTCCGTTATGGCGTGATATTACCGATATAATGCTGTTTATGCCGAAACCGCCGTCTTTTTTTGCTTACCAGTTTAGGTAACTACAAAATGCCCGAACAGGGTATTTTGCAATTACCGTTTTTTATGCGATGCGCGGGCGTACATCATTATTTACTTATTACCGGCAGCCAAACCTCCCACTTATAATCTTTACTGTTTGCATCGCCTGCGGGATACACTTCCAATGACGGAGCATTTTCATCCCGTGTATAATTGCTTGTAGGAAGCCATTCAGTAAAAATCCGTGTACACGCTTCATCTGCTTCTTTACTGCCGGATTTGCACGTTATTGCAAATACCGCCCAGGTTGTCTTCGGAATTATCTCTACATCCATTCCGTCAAGGACTGGTTTATCCGCAAGTTCCGCGCCAATAATACAAAAATTCTCACCTTCCGCCTTTTTGAACTTATAAGCTCCGACCTGCCAAAAAGGCGCATGATAATAACTTTTCGGGCTATGTGTACCGCCGGTATCACCATTCCTTAACCGGGTATTATAATTATTCATAAAATTCTTCCAATCCTTGCCGTCTCCATCTGCGCAAGAATAGCCGATAATTTTGAAACAGTTTTTTGTTTCGATCCTAAAATTCATTTCATTCACTCCTGAAATAGTTAGTTTGAAAGAAATTTTTGGATAAGTTTTTAATTGCATTCCCAATTTACGCGCCATTAAAGGCGAACAATTATGCAGTTCACTAAAGGCTCTTGTAAATGCTGCTTGTGATTCATAACAATATTTCATTGCTATATCAATCATTTTATCCCTGCCGTTCTGTATGTCAAAAACAGCCTGGGACAAACGTCTGCGTCTGATATATTCTGAAATAGACATACCTGCCATGAATGAAAATATACGGGAAAATTCATACCTTGAACAACCTACAATTTTACATAAGAAGTCATGGTCTATATTTTCAGTTAAATTTTCCTCAATATATTTTACTACATTGTTCATGCCATTAAGCCAATCCATAAAAAATCTCCTCCTGTGTATAATATTAATTAAAAGAAAAATATATTCTTTGCATTTGTTGCTAAGTTTGGTCAAATTTTATTTTTTATTATTTAGGTTATTACGATTTAATCAATATGTTCTTTTATATTTCAATCATCGTAGTTCACACACCGGTTTTAATATGTACGAGAATGCTTTAACGCCGTAACGTTACGCCGCAAAATCATTTGACGAACTTAAAAAAAAGCAAATACCTGTTAAAGCCCATTTCACGCATTTTTGCGGCTAAATCCATGCCGTTCATCAGATTTGACTGTAAACCCGGCTACTAAGGCAGTTTTTCGAAAGCATTTTTCAAAACTAACCTGGTTTTGGAACCAGTGTCCTGCCTGAGTTTTCAGGCAGCTTTTTTTTTGCTAATCTATTGTAATGGAAAAGATGACTGACATCGCTGAAGAATCCCAAAAGGTGACAGTCACCAAGTCAATAAATATTCCTCAATCTGCAGAATCACTTGTCCGTCATGGAACAACCCTGTCTTTGCTCACATTAATTTCCCGTATCCTCGGTCTTGTCAGGGAAATGGTGAAGGCAAGATTTCTGGGTACAACAGCTCTTTCGGACGCTTTTTCCGTCGCGTTCCTTTTGCCCAATCTTTTCCGCCGCCTGTTCGCCGAAGGTTCGATCTCAGTCGCGTTCATCCCTACATTCAAGGAATATCTGCTTGAAGAAAACCGGGAAAAAGCGCAGCAAGCAGCGACGCGCGAGTTTTTGTCATGCATGTTCACCTTCCTGACGTTTTTTGTGACATTGATGGTGATGGCGGGAATCCTCGCCGCTCCTTTTCTTGTGCGGATTTTCGGGATTGAAGAATTTGACGAAACTGTCCTTCTTACAAGAATCATGTTTCCGTTTCTGGGTTTTATTTCGTTAGCTGCTCTTTTTCAGGGCGTTCTAAACAGTCTTCATATTTTTACGCCGTCAGGCCTTGCTCCGATTCTTTTAAACATTGTTACAATACTTTGCGCTTATTTCCTGAGTCCTTGTACTGCAAATCCCGCCCGCGCTATGGCAATTGGCATTTTTATCGGAGGTTTTCTGGAAGCTGCGATTCAACTCCCGTTTGTAATAAAAAAGGGACAGACTTTTTTTATTACAGGATTAAAGAGGGCGTTTAACAATCCGGGCGTGCGGAAAGTTCTGCGCCTGATCAGCCCGACAATAATCGGTATGGCCGCTTATCAGATAAATGATCTTGTTTCTACAGCGCTGGCGGGAAGAGCGGGAGAAGGAGTCGTTTCAAGCCTTCAGTATTCGCTTCGCCTTCAGGAATTATTTTTAGGAGTGTTCGCAGTCTCTATCGGGACTGTGATGCTTCCCAACCTTGCAGAGTACGCGAAAACATCTCAGTGGGAAATCTACAGCAAACGTCTTGTTTCATCAATAAAAATTATCGCGCTTATAACAATTCCTGTTACTTTTTTTTCTCTCCTTGAAGGACAGGCATTAATACGGCTTTTATTCCAGAGCCGGAGTTTCGACGAACAATCTGTCGCGCTTACTTTAGCGGCATTCACTTTCCATATGCCGGGGCTTTTATTCATTGCGCTTAACCGCGTCATCGCTCCCGCTTTTTACGCGCAAAGCGATACAAAGTCCCCGACCGTCGCGGGAATTATCTCCTTTGCCGTAAATATCACTCTTGCCGCTGTTCTTGTCGGACCTTTTCGCGGCGCCGGAATCGCTTTTGCACTGACCGCCGCAAGCGCTGTAAATACTGTTGTTTTGATTGCCTTCCTGAAAAGAAATCCCAATATCGATCTTGGCATCGCTCCTTCAGTTTTTTACATTTTAAAAATAATTTTTCTTTCTGTTATCGCTTCCGTTCCCGTTTTTTTTATTTCCCCTGTGTTACGCGAAATGTTCGCAGGTCTGTCGCGCGTTTTTTCAATCGGCGCACCTCTTTTAGTCTGCGCGGCTGTTTACCTGCTGCTGGGTATTGTAATGCTTGCGATCATAAAAGACGAGAATTTTACAGGAATCGTCAATATAATAAAAAAAAGGAAAAATAAATGACCCCGGAATCCGGCATCAGATATAAAAATCTCCCTGAGGTCGTTCTTGCAGGACGTCCCAATACCGGAAAGTCTACGCTCTTTAACCGGCTTTTAAGAAAACGAAGGGCAATCACGGACCCGACGCCAGGTGTTACGCGCGATCCTGTTGAAGCGGACTGTCTGTTGAATGAAGAAAAACCCGTCCGGCTGATCGACACAGGCGGTTTCAAACTTGCTGACTGCGGCGAGATTGACAGGCTTGTCGTTGAAAAAACACTGAACGCGGTTAAAAATTGCGATCTTGTTGTCCTGCTGCTTGAAGCTGGAGAGATAACGAGCGAAGACGAAGAGTTGATCGGCCTTTTACGTCCATACAAAAAAAAATTAATTGCCGCTGTAAATAAAACCGAAGGCGGGCGTCTTGCATCTGACGCATGGAATGTCCTTTCTTTTGGTTTTGAAAAAGTACTGATGATCTCGGCTGAACATGGAGACAATGTGGGCGAGCTTCAACAGGAGATAATAAAGCGTCTTGATTTTTCCAAAGTTGAAGAGTTACGTGATACAGCGGACAGAGAAATCCGAATCGCTCTTCTGGGAAAACCCAACACTGGAAAATCAACGCTGTCAAATCGTCTGACAGGGGCGGCTTCTTCCATTGTAAGTGAAATTCCCGGAACAACAAGAGACACTGTAGAGGGGCGCTTTAGCTGGAAATCAAAAGAATTTCTTTTAATGGACACCGCCGGCATCAGGCGAAAAACAAAAGTGACGGAAAACATCGAATATTATTCTGTAAACCGCGCAATCAAATCAATTAACGACGCTGATATTGTTATTTTGATGATAGACGCAAACGAAGGGCTTACCGATCAGGATAAAAAAATCGCCGCTTTAGCTCATGACAAGGGCAGGGGCATCATCATGGCGCTTAACAAATGGGATACAATGCCGAAGCAAAAAAACACTTTTAAAACAGCCGAAGATAAAATACATTTTCAGTTTGGACAGATGGAATATGCGCCGATCCTTGCTGTCAGCGCAAAGGACGGAACCGGCGTTGATAAAATTTTAAGCGCCGCTGTAAAAATGTACGGACAGCTCAATACCCATGTTTCAACATCCCGCTTGAACCAGGCTCTTGAAAACTGGATAAAGGAATATCCCCCGCCTTCCGGACCTCAGACCAGGTTTAAAATAAAATATGCCGTACAAAAATCGGCAAATCCAGTACACTTTATTCTTTTTGTTTCCCGCGAAAGGGCAGTCAGCGATTCTTACATTTCATATCTCAGGAATAAAATTCGAAAAGATTTCGAATTTTCCCTTATACCAATAATTATGGAGATAAAAAGTTCATCGAAATAAAAAAGGTTCTGTTATTTCCGCCTGATTGACATAATCAGAGCGAAAAGGGAAAATAAAGAATGAGCCTTGCAAACAAGCTTACATTTTTTCGTATAATTCTTACTCCGGTATTTTTTATAATATTTATTTTCCCCGGTAAAGCGGCATGGACCGTACCCGTTCTGATATTCATCTATATTGTCTCTGAAGTAACTGATCTTCTTGACGGTCTTGCAGCGCGCAAATTAAACGAAACGTCGGATTTTGGAAAACTTTTTGATCCGTTTGCCGATACTCTTATGCAAATAACAGTTTTTTTATGCTTTGTAATTGACGGTATTTTTCCCGCGTTTCTGCTGTTGATTGTTATCTACCGGGAGTTCGGCATTCTTTTTATCAGAAACATGATGCTGAAAAACGGCGTTACTCTGGGAGCAAGATTCAGCGGTAAATTAAAAACAGTATCGTATATCGTGGCAGGAGGATTTGCCCTTCTTACTGTCAGTCTTCAGCGGCTTGGCATTTTTGAATTTATAATTCCGTATTTTAAAATCGCCGCTGTTGTGATCTTTTCAATTTCTGTCCTGATATCGGCGATTTCATTTTTTGATTATCTTGTTATTTACAGGAAAACGCAGAATAACATTCAGCAATAAAAAATGAATAGAAATGAACTTAGAAAAATATTTGATTCTTCCCAATCACAGGAAATTTTTTCCGGGCTGTACGGTGAAAGCGAAGCCGATGCAGCGCGAAAACGATATGAAAAATTGATAAATGAATTTTCTAATGACGCGCCTCTTGAAGATATGCGGTTTTTCTGCGCTCCGGGAAGAACGGAGCTTGCCGGCAATCATACCGATCATAACTGCGGACAGGTGCTTGCCGCTTCCATCCAGCTTGACAGCGCCGCCGTTGTTCAAAAACGAAGCGATAATACCGTATTTTTCTGTTCAACAGGATTTCCGGATGTAATAGTAAAACTCGTTGACGCTTCCGGAAAATCCAACCTGTCGCCGAAACCTGAAGAAGAAGGAACAACCGAAGCTCTTGTCAGGGGAATTGCCGCTGAACTGACGCGCCGCGGAAACAGCATAGGCGGATTTTCAGCTAACGCGGTGTCAAACGTGCTTCCCGGTTCCGGGCTCTCATCTTCGGCGGCTGTCGAAGTGCTGATGGGGAGAATCTTCGATTCGCTTTACTGCGGCGGGAAACGCGCTGCGCTTGAAATCGCGCAAATCGGACAGATTGCGGAAAACTCCTTTTTCGGTAAACCCTGCGGGCTTATGGATCAGACAGCATGCGCAACTGGCGGCGCGGTCGCTATTGATTTTGCCGATGCGAAAAATCCCGCTGTTAAACAAATAAACTTTGATCTTGCCGCCGCTGGTTACATTTTGTGCGTGGTGAACACAGGCGGCAGCCATGCGGACTTAACCGCCGATTACGCGTCAATACCATCCGAAATGAAGGCGGTTGCATCTTTTTTCGGGAAAAATGTGTTACGCGAAATTGAAAAGGAAGCTGTTATTGAACGCGCCGGTGAATTACGAAAAACCCTCGGTGACAGAGCATTGCTACGGGCGATACACTTCTTTGATGAAAATAAACGTGTAGAGGAAATAACTTCTGTTCTTGTCAAAATGAATAATGCTCAAACCGCAGAAGAAAAAAGAACGATTCTTATGCATTATCTTGATTTAATTGAAGAATCAGGCGCGTCTTCCTGGCAGCTTTTGCAAAACGTTTTCTCTGCAAAGAATCCGCAGACTCAGGGCATCAGCGCCGCGCTTGCTCTTACAAAGGATTTTTTTAAAAAACAGGGAATTGCCGGCGCGTGCAGGGTTCACGGCGGCGGTTTTGCCGGCACAATACAGGCATACCTTCCCACAGACGCATTGAACGTTTATACAACCTTCATGGAAACAGTCTTCGGTGAAAATTCAATAACTCCTCTGAAAATAAGACAAAAAGGCGCGATTGAGCTTTTAATTTAGGTTGAACACCGGTTCCATAAATTGATACAATAAGGCAGCTCGGAAACTTAAATTTCTGAACAAGCCAAGATGGCTCAGTCGGTAGAGCGGCACACTCGTAATGTGCAGGTCCCGGGTTCGATTCCCGGTCTTGGCTTAACTCAAATTAAAAACCATATTGAAAACCAGTGGCAGATTGTTCCAATAATCACAAACACATGCCAAACAACATGCGTGAACCTGATGTTTTTCATTCGATACCAGACGGTTCCCAATGTATACGCGGCTCCTCCGGCAATGAGCAGAACAATGCTTTGCACCGGGACAGAGCGAAGCAGAGGAAGAAAACCCGCAATAATCGCCCATCCCATCAATATATAAACCGCCAATTCAAATTTTTTAAGAGCTTTGGAATCAAGAATGTTTAACGTTATGCCAATTACCACCATCAGCCATTCAAAGATGAATAAACCCCAGCCCCACCATCCTCTGAGTGCGCCTAAACAAAAGGGAGTGTAAGTTCCGGCTATAAAGATAAATATCACGCAGTGATCGAGTTTTCGCAGTATGCGCTTGGCGTCAGGATTCTGCACCGCATGATACAAGGTTGAGGTCAGAAACATTACGATCATGGTAGTTGCAAAAAGAATGACGGAGATTATTTCAAGGCTACCCGCTCTTTGTACTCCCAAAAAACCTGTTGCTTTCAGATTTAAGAAAACCAACCCTGTTATTGCAGCTAATGTACCGATACCGTGCAGTATCGAATTTGCTATTTCTTCCCTGATTGTATAAAAGGGAAGAACTGCCGTTTTCAGGTTTCCGTTTATTTTGTTCATAAAATAGAGACCCAATTAAGGATTTAAAGTTGCAGAAATTAAATTTATTTCAGAGTTTCAGTTTTTATTACCCTAGCGAAGCACCATGACTTTTACATCGCCGATCATAGAACGTTCTGCATCCGAGTCCCTGTCTCCTGACACATATTCAACGCTGACATTCGCATTTGCGGCTCCCTGCCCAAGACGGATTGGAGCGCGGTAATAAACCAGATTTTCCCAGCGTATTGTACCTTCAAGAATCAAAACATAATCGCCTGCCGGAACAGCGGCGCCGCGGCTGTTGGTACCGTCCCATGTGTATTTAAGAGTTCCTGTTCTGGGAGTTGCGCCGCTTACAACATCGAGCATTTCGTTCGGTTTTTCAGAAAGATTAAACTGCTTTACCCAGAGCGGGACGGCTGTAGACCTTCTCTGCCAGCCTCCGTTGGCAGTCCAGCGGGTAGCGTAAAGTGTTTTAACATATTGCCCGCTTGAATCTTCGATCCAAACAGCAAATTGATTGCTTGCCGATCCGCTCTGCCGCGTAAATGAAAAAGTTATTTCAGCGGCATTCTTCGGGGATACATTCTGCGCGAGCGCATTTTGCGCTAATGTTCCTGTTAAAACCAAAACTGTCAATATCAAAATATACTTTTTCATGTTAATCTCCTGCCGACATTATTATATATCATTATATATAAAAAAAAGAAGCCTGACCACTGCTTGCAAGCAAGCTTTAAGTGGCCAGGCGCCTTTCCGAGAGACGTATCTGACTGCCCTGAGGCGGTCAGACGCTGCTTATTGTAAAAGCTGAAGAACCGATTGACCTCTTTGATTCGCCTGCGCCAGCATTGCTGTTCCAGACTGTGTAAGGATCATGTTCTTGGTATACCAGACTGTCTCATTCGCCATGTTTGTGTCGCGGATACGGGATTCGGATGCCTGCATGTTTTCTGCTCCAATGTCGATTCCACGTACTGCGTGCTCAAGGCGATTCTGATAGGCGCCAAGATCGGCTCTTTGTTTGTTGATAATTTTTAAAGCTTTATCGAGTGTTCCAATGGCACGATTGGCACTGTCCGGTGAGGACAGGGAAATAAAAGTATCGTCACCGACATTACGGATACCAAGACCCTTTGATGTCATTGTGCCGATATACACTTGTTCACGCTGATCCATGTTTGCTCCGATATGAAACCACATGGAAGCGTTAACCACATTTTCGCCTACTGGCCGACCGAAACGTCCGGTCAACAGGTTCATTCCGTTAAATTGTGCGTGTGATGCGATCCTGTCGACTTCGTCTACTAGAGCGGAAATTTCGACCTGGATGTACAAACGATCTTCTTCTGTATAAATACCGTTCGATGCCTGTACCGCCAATTCACGGATACGCTGGAGAATGTCCTGGGATTCCTGCAGATAACCTTCCGTAGTTTGAATGAATGAAATACCATTCTGGGCATTTGTAGATGCCTGAATCAAACCGCGAATCTGGGAGCGTAACTTTTCTGATACTGCAAGCCCGGAAGCATCATCACCGGCGCGGTTGATGCGCAGCCCGCTCGACAATTTTTCCATATTTTTATCCAGAAACAGCTGGGTAACTTTGAGGGATCTGTCGGCAAACATCGCACTTAAGTTGTGATTGATTATCATATACTCACTCCTTTGGCTTTTCCGCAAGAAAAAACAGAATGTTTTTTCTTACGCGGCTTCCATGCCGTAATAAAAATCACTTTGTGATTTTTATTTTTGAGTTTCACCAACGGAAAAACTCGTTCTCGTTCCACCCAGCGCTTGTTTTTTTGCACAAAAAAATAATTTGTTTTAATATGCAAAAAAACAAACGCTGGACATGTGCCATTTTTCCCAAAGGGAAAAGGAACCCTCGACCCACCGTTCCCGGAAGGGTGAGGTTGAAGGGAAAAATCCGTAAAAAACTTTAACAAAGCATCCAAGGATTTTTACCGTATCACTTAATTTATCGGAGGATAAAAAACTTAATTTAGCGCAAATTGTTTAATAATAGACATTAACTGTTAACATATAATAAAATATCAAAATGAACGTTATTGATTCAAAAGTAGATTTGATCCGCGAAGTCTTCCATTACCAAAGCCGGTTTGAAGGCTCCATAATGGTATTTAAGATTGATTATCCTGTAACTGAAGATCCGGGATTTCCGGGTCTTGTAAAAGATCTTGCTTTACTTTCCAAAACCGGCTTCAAGGTAATAATTGTTCCAGGAGTAAAAGAAAATATTGACGCGGTATTCAAACAGCACGATATAAATTCATCGTACACAAATTCGCTGCAGAACACCCCTATACGCATAACGACTCAGGAGGCAATTTCTTTTGTTGAAATGGCGGCGTTTGATGTCGCAAGCCGGTTTATGACTTTTCTTTCCGGAAGCAGGGTTGACGCGCTTATCGGCAACTTTGTGCGCGCCAGAGGGTTAGGCGTCATTAACGGAATAGACACGGAATATACCGGTACAGTTGACAAAATATACGCCGAATCCCTAAGCAGGGTGCTGAACCTCGGCATGGTGCCGATTCTGCCCTGCATCGGCTGGAGTCCTTCAGGAAAACCGTATAATGTGGCGAGCGATGAAATCGCGCTTGCCGCTTCTACCGCGCTTGGAGCGATCAAGTTATTTATAGTTTCGGTAAAAAACGATCTGGGATTTAAAACATTAACTCTGCCGGAAGGGATTGAAACAAGGAATGACGGAAGTTTGATTCGGCTCACTCCGGCGCAGGCGGAAACGATTATTAATTCAAATTCCGTCCCGATGAGGGAGCTTAAGCTTGCCCTGCAGGCGAGTAAAAAAGGCGTTCACCGCGTACACATAATCGACGGCAGGGAGGAAGGAGCGGTTTTAAAAGAGCTATTCTCGAATCTGGGCGTAGGAACCATGATTTATACCGATGAATATGACTCTATCCGCGCCATTCATTCAAGGGATCTTCCCGACATACTGCGTTTAATGGAGCCTCTAATGCAAAAAGGCGCTCTTATCAGGCGGAATCTTGAGCAGATACAGGAAAAAAAGGAAGATTACTCGGTCCTGGAGATTGACGGTTCTATCCGCGCCTGCGGAGCGTTGCACGACTGGGGTGAATCCCAGGGTGAAATCGCGGCAATCGCGACAGACCCTCAGTATTCGGATATCGGTCTTGGAAGAAAAATTGTCGGTTTCCTGGCTGAAAAAGCCAGAAAAAACCGCATGCGCCGTGTTTTTGTGCTGACCACCCAGACACAGGACTGGTTTGAATCCATGGGTTTCAGGGAAGCGCCGGTAGACAGCCTGCCAGAACAGAAACGCAAAGTCTATGATCAGAACAGAAACAGCAAGGTTTTTGCGCTGGAATTATAACTGAGTTACAGCCGTGTCCGCAGCAGAAGACGCGGCTTTTGCAAATTCACCCCGGATTATATACAGAGATATTTCATCAATAATATTGTTTATTTTTCGCGGCCATGTTTTTTTCTTCAGTTCGTTTAAGGCGGTTTTCGCGTCTTTAACAATCAGTTTATCGCATGACATTTTTATTTCATTCAGTTTATTACGTAAAAATTCTTCATCGTCACGGGAAACGTCAGAAGATTTTTCTTCGCCGCTGTCTGTTTCATGTTTATTGATTTTTTCCAAAAACAACCTGAGCGTATCAATAAAAACCGGAGTTTCCGTCAGTATCAGGGCTATTTCTCCGGTGGTTCCGGCATGTTCCAGCCTCAGGGCAGTGTGTGAAAGTTTCATTTCACCTATATTGGCAAGCGCGCTTTTCATGCCATGAACAGTTGTGATGAACAATTGAATATCATCAGATGAGGGATCTGAGTTAATCTCCGGTAATAACTCTTCCAGCGCTGCAACAGCGTTTTCAATATCATGGGCAGCCATTATAAAAAGTTCATCATCTATTGTAGGTTTATTCCCGCCGGATGCAGAGCTGTCATTCTGAGGCGCCGCTTCAGCGGCGTGAGCGATTTTTTTTCTTGCCTCTTCGATAACTTCGGGAGGTTTTTTATTCCGTATGAGTTCATTGAGCATTAAATTCAACTCACGCGAATCAATCGGTTTGGAGATAAAACCGTCAAACCCGTTTTTCATGAACATTTCGGCGCGCCCTATCAGGGCATTGGCGGTCAGAGCGACTATGGTATGGTTGTATCCCATATCGCGTATTCTTTTTGTAGTTTCAATGCCGTCCATTTTCGGCATCATATGATCCATGAAAACAATATCGTATACATTTCCTTCTTCAACTTTTTTAATGGCTTCAAAACCGCTAGAAGCTGTGTCGACTTTTATCCCGTAAGGCAGCAGCATCCCTTTAGTTACATAAATATTAGATTCTACGTCATCCACCACAAGAATGCTTCCGTAAGGCATATATTCACGCAGGAACTGCGTCTTGTTTGTAAGCGTTGCGCTGCGGAAATTAAAAACCCGCAGTTTTTCTGTTATTTCCTTTCCGCACACTTCAGAACCTGCGCGCTGCTGCGGAATACGCACGATGAATTCCGATCCCTTTTCTTTTTCGCTTTTAACGGATATTTCGCCGTTCATAAGGTTAAGCAGATGTTTTGTAATGCTCATGCCAAGACCCGTTCCGACAGTCTCGCGGTTGGCCTTTGCGTTAAAGCGCGTATATTCGTCAAACAATTTTTCAAGCTGCTCTTTTGTCATTCCCTGCCCTGTATCGCACACACGGAAAACAACGGTAACATTTTCGTTATTGTTATCTATGGTTTCGGAGTGAACAAAAAGGGAAACTGATCCTTTATCTGTATATTTAAAGGCGTTGGAAATAATATTGTTCAATACCTGTTTAATGCGGAGCTCATCGCCCAACAGATAATGAGGCGTATTTTCATCTACATTGATGAATAATTCAATCGGCTTTGATTCATAACGCAGGCGGTTCAGCTGCATTGTATCGTTAATCAGGCTGGGAATGTCATATTTAACTGGAATCAATTCCATTTTACCCGCTTCTATTTTGGAAAGATCAAGTATGTCGTTGATAATGTTAAGCAGCACATCGCCTGATTCATAAATTTTTCTGATCGCTTCTTCCGATTCGGATGTAAGCGTTCCATCCCGGAGCTGTATCTCGGCGATCCCTAAAATCGCGTTCATTGGGGTTCGTATTTCATGACTCATTTTCGCAAGAAAATTGCTCTTTGCTTCATTGGCGTTGTTCGCTTCTTTTGCCGTGATTTCCAACTGCATTGCGGTATTGTGAAGAATTTTTGTCATTCTGTTATTTCTGATGAAAAAAACAATAAGCCCGGAAATGATCAGCATAAATAACGCCGCAATCACCAGCGATAACCTGAATTCAGCAGGATTGGATTCCCACACCGGCAATGACCGGTTAACGGGAAAATGATACCTGGGAAGATTTTTTACGTTTATTTTAAATCTTTTCATCGTTTCATAATCAAACTGCCATTGGTTAAGAAATATTGAATCATAGATAACAGGAATTTCACCGGGCGGCGTCCCTTCCAGTATTTTGGCAGCCATGGAGGCGACAGTGTTATTTTTAATACTGGTGGAAGAAACCAGACCTCCAAATGTTCCATGTCCCATATAGGAGGTAGTTAAGCAAAAAACAGGATTAACAGACGCCTGCGAAACCAGTTTCTGTATATCTGTTTCAGAATAAAATGTTCCCCCTGAGTCTGAAATATAATTTCCTATTAAAACCAGGGTATCAGAGTCAAAGCTGCGGATATCATCCAGAATTTCAGGCAGAGTTTTATCTTCGCTGAAAACAACTTCAAACGGGGAATTCCGCTGCAGAAGCTGTGTGTTTATATCCCTTTGAATTACTTCTTTAATTTTCTCGCTTCTTGAAAGATAATGATCGTTTAAAACAAAGATTCGGCGCGTCTTCGGAAAAAGTTCCAGCATTTCCGAGACAGTTTCAAAAAACGAAATTGTTTCTGAAACGCCGGTGACATTCTCTTCAAGTCCGTACAGCATGGAACTGTCAAGAGCAGGAACGCCGAAGAACAGGATCGGCAAACCCGGAAAAAGCAAATAGTAATTGTTAAGCGCAAATTCAAACGCTTCATTACCGGAAGCGATAATTAAATCAGGATAACGCGCGATAAACTCTGTGCGTATCATATCCGAGATTACGCCGTTATAGCTGATCTGGCTGTGAGGTTCGTTGGAATTCAGATAAATACTGTAATATTCAAGCGCGGTTTGCGTTTCAAGAAACCTGCGGATATATTCCATCTGGCTGCGTTCCCAATCATTCTGCGCATTATTGGAATTTATATGCAGTATAAAAGGCTTTTCACTGGATAACTTCTGCCCGTTCTGAATCGACTCTATTGTACCGTCGGCAATCATTTCCTGATAAGCTTTTTCGAGAGAAGGAACCAGGTAATCGTATCTGTTGTTCACATAGCTATAAACCGGCTGCTTTTCGATCACGCCGCTCCTTTTTACCCCCTGCGGAAATCTATGCTCATAATGCGAAAAACGCGGGAGCAGCACTGCGTCAGTATCGCCGTTGAGCAGGGAATCCCACAGCTCGTTAGTGTCATTCACCCTCAGGGATTCGGACGCTCCGGTTCTGTGTAAATTGTTCGCGATATACTCATTCTGCCAGCGGTAACCGATGCGTAGTCCTGACAAATCGCTCCACCGGGAAAAATGATACGGTTTGTCTGACATGGAATAAACAGTAAATTCCACATAATCTATAACAACAGGAACTTTAATAAGATTGGGATATATTCTGTCCCAGCCGTCTGTTTGAGCGGGTAAAATCGCAGCATCGCCGTAGTTCACGTCAGCCACTGCTGTGCGCATTCCTGCAGCTTTGGCGATCATTTGATAACCAGCCCGCTTTAAAGCGGCATACAACACGCGTTCAGTAATAATTGACTGATCATCGCTGAAGGCAACTTTGATTGCGGGCAGTACAGGATCGTTTACCTTTCCTGCCGCGCTTTGCGCCCAAACAGGCAAATGGATACATGAATAGCCAAGAATAACAAATATGATAAGTAAAAAACGTCTGCGTATCATTTATTTAACCTTAATAAATAAGATGTTAATTTCTTTAAATACATCAACAATTTCAGGATCAAAATGTTTTCCCTTATTATTCAGAATAATTTCAACGGCTTTTTCATGCGTGAACGCTTCCTTATACGGCCGTACTGATACAAGCGCGTCGTACACATCGGCTACAGCCATGATACGCCCCTGTAAAGGAATAACCAATCCCGTTAATCCGCGCGGATATCCCTGCCCGTCCCATCTTTCATGGTGGTAGCCTGCAAATAATTTCGCGTTTTGCAAAAATATTCCCTCTCCCGATTCTTTGATAATTTCGTCAATTATTTTTTCGCCTTCTGCGGCATGGGTTTTAACGATATTAAATTCTACGTCTGTCAGTTTTCCTGGTTTATTTAATATTAAATCGGTTACGGTTATTTTGCCTAAATCATGCATCCGCGATGATGAAATGGCGGCGTCAAAATCCCAGTTTTTTAATTCTTCGGCGTAAACACCGCGTTCAGCCATCGAGTTAATTAATATTTTTAGATATTCTGTCGTCCGCAGGATGTGTTCGCCTGTCAGCTTGTCGCGGTTTTCCACCATACCGGAAAGAACAGACACCATGCTGTTTTGCAGTCTTAAAAGTTTTTCGGTTCGCTGCCTGAGTATTTCAGCCTGCTCGCTGATTATCGCTGTGCGTTCAGTGATTATTTCCTCAATATGTAAATGCGTTTTTATGCGGTTAAGAAGAACCAGCCCGGAAAAAGGTTTTGATATAAAATCAATAACGCCCATCTGGAAACCAAGAGCTTCAGTATTGGCGTCGTTCTTGCTTGTAAGAAATATTACCGGTATTTTTGTATACCGTGCATCAGCTCTCAGCATCTTTAAAGCTTTAAAACCGTCAATGTCCGGCATCATAATATCCAAAAGTATCAAATCAGGAACTGTAAGCGAAGTTTCGTGCGGTACGATATTATTCAGGAATTCAAACATGGCTGAAGCGGATACAAAAGTTAATGTATTGTACCAATCCGACAATACTTTATCCGCGGTCATAAGATTAACTGTATTATCATCAACCACAAAAATGGTTTTCATCAGATGGCTCTCCCGAATTAAAATATTATCTTTTAAAAAATAAAAGCAATATATTGATTTATATACAATTTTTAATAAAAATCAAATACTAGAGGCTTTCCCGAAACTTCAGTTTTTGGGAAATGATCACCTGATATATGTTAAAATCAAATATGTTATGTCCAGAACAGCCGTTTACACAGCGTTAATCCTCAGAAACAGACCGTCAGGCGAGTCTAACAGCGAGGTTACTCTGCTCACTGCAGAGGAAGGCATCGTAAAAGCGACCGTTTTCGGCGGCGCGAAGAGCAAGCTGCGTTCCCATTCAGCGCCGTATAACTCGGGAAAGATATGGATTTACCGCGATCCGTCAAAGGATTACAGAAAAATAAACGATTTTGATGTCCAGTCATGGAGAGCCGGACTGCGTGAGCTTTACGAGCGAACCATGGCGGCAGGAGGCATCGCAGACACGATCCTTTCCACTCACGGCGGCGGCGGCGACTGGCGATTAGCTCAGGAACTTGCGCTTTTCACCCTTGATACGCTGGAAGACGCCGACGAAGAACTCTGTCTGCGCCTGCTGGTTCACTTTCTTTGGCGATGGACTGGATTTTTGGGAATCCAGCCGCATCTGGAAACCTGCGCCGCCTGCGGTGAGACAGCGGACAGCAGCCCGCTTTATTTCAATGTTAAAGACGGCGCAACAGTCTGCTCTCGCTGTACCGCCGGTGACTCTCCTCAGATTAATTCTTCATTTCTTCAGTTAAACCCAGGCTGCCGCCGCTGGCTCTCTGCCGCTAGGTATACGGAACCTTCCCAAATATACCGTTATTCAATGGACAACAAATCCTTCGGAGAAGCTAAAGCGCTTGTGACCGCTGTTTTATCAGAAGCGCTTGGAAAACGCCTTGCAAGCTGGGACTGGTAACAACCTACATTTTAAGTTACGATTATTTAATAAATGAAATGGGATAAAAGAGAGGTTTCTCCTGAACAGGTGAAGGAAATCTCCAATAAATACGGCTGTGATCTGCTGACCGCTTCGATTCTTGCACGCAGAGGACATAACTCAAGCAATGCAATACGTTATTTTCTTGAAGACGACATTCTATCGCTGCGAAATCCATTTGCGCTGGACGGAATGGAAGACGCTGTGGAAAGAATCCTTGCTGCGAAAGACGAGGGTGAAAAGGTGCTTGTTTTTGGAGACGGCGATGTTGACGGAATAACGGGAACCGCTCTTCTCGCAGGATATCTTGAAAGTCTTGGCATGGACGTTACCTGGCGTATTCCCACAGGCGATGAATCTTACGGGCTTTCAAAAGAAGCGGTCGAGGAATTTGCCGCAAAAGACGGAACATTGATAATAACAGTTGACTGCGGCATCTCGCGTTTTTCTGAAGTCAGGCGCGCTGCTGAACTTTCCATTGATGTTATCGTAACGGATCACCATGAACCGCAGGACGAACTGCCTGAAGCTCTCGTTATCATCAATCCAAAACTGAAAAATTCATCTTATCCTTTCAGGGATCTTTCCGGCTGCGGAGTCGCTTTCAAGCTTGTGTGCGCTCTGCGTTTCGCCGGGCGGAGCGATCTTTACGGTCAGCAAATATGCCTTTTAAACACAAGACCTGTAAATGATGCATGGATAATCGAAATCGCCAAAATCCGCAACCTTCAGGTAATCAATACTTTGACAGAAACCATTGTGCCGGGCATGATTTCAATCGGCGAAACGCGGCTGCCTGCCTTTCTGGAAGGACAGCATATCTGCTGCTGGGATGCCGCATTGCACAAACAGACAATCGCGAAACTTTTCGGCAAGGGCGTTGAATTCGGTTTATTCGATATTTCAGTCCAGATAAGCAAGGAAATTCCGCAGACTGCGGGGCAGAGTCTGCTGCGCATTAAAGAACTTTCAAAAATCGCAAAATACTCTGACAGGGAATTAAGCGAACTTGACGTGCTTATAAATCTTTTTACCTCATATTCCCGGTTAATTGAAAAAAATAATTCATCCACAATGCCAATGGAAGAGAATTACGATATCCAGCTTGCCGCGCTCGGAACAATAGCCGATATTATGCCGCTGTTGGACGAAAACAGAATAATAGTAAAGAGGGGGCTTGAATCCCTTGAAAAAAAACCAAGGCAGGGTATTCTGCAGCTTCTTCATAAACTTGATTTGACCGGACGTAAATACGACACAAAGGATATTTCATGGAGACTCTGTCCTGCCATTAACGCGGCGCGGCGGATGGGAAGCGCTCAAACCGCCGCCGATCTTTTTTTTGAGAAAGACCCTGTTAAAAGGGAAAAACTTGCGGCGGAGTTAACTTCAATGAATGAAAACCGCAAGGAACTTGAGGAAGAGACATGGGCAATCGCAGAACCTATGGCATATAAAAGCTTTACCGAATATGAAGAAAAGCTTGCGATTGTTTACAGCGAAAAAATCAACAAGGGCGTGACCGGCCTTATGGCGCAGAGAACTGCCCGTCAGTTTAACGTACCAAGCATCGCCGTTTCGTTAGGTGAAGAAACCTGTTCAGGTTCGCTTCGCTCGGCGCGCGGATTTAATGTCTGCTCCCTGCTTGAGCAGTGCAGCGATCTGTTTATCGATTCCGGAGGTCATCAGGCGGCGGGCGGCTTTAGCATGGAGATGAAAAACTGGGATTCTTTCATTGACAGGCTCAAAGTTGTTTCGGCAGGAATGGAATTTGAAAAAGCGCAGGATGAAGAGATCATAAAAATTGACGCTGAACTGCCGCATGATTATCTGTCTCCGGAAATATTAAAATTAATCGACCGCTTTGAGCCGTACGGAAAAGACAACGATCAGCTCATTTTCATGACAAAAAACATTACTGTAAAAGAAATAAATTTTATCGGCAAACCGGAATCCAAACATTTAAAAATGACGCTGGACGCAGGCAAACACAAGTGGCCGGCTCTTTACTGGCAGAACGCAGATCGCGTAACAAACGGCGAGTTTACGGTAAACGACAAGGTTGATGTTGTGTTTAACATCACTCGGGATTATTTCAGGGGAAACGAGACTCCCCAGATGATGATTATGGATTTGAAGAAAAATTAGGGATACCGGTATATGATTAAACGTTTTTTATTAATTTTTATTGCCGGTTTTTTCCTGAATTTTTCCGCGTTGGCGGAGGTAAAATACGCGCTGATGCCTGAAAATCCGCGCCCTGGAGAACCTGTAACAATCGGAGTAAACGCAGATATAAAGCACGCAGTGCTTTTTAAAAATGAAAGGCAGCTTGCAAAAGCGTCTTTTTTCCCTGTTGGGGATTTCAAAGCGGCGGTGCTTACAATTCCGTCAACATTAAGTTCAGGAGACGCGGTTATCAGGCTTGAAGATGAAGAAAGCGGCGTTCTTCATGAAATCGCGTTCAATGTAGCGGCAAGGAATTTTGTTTCTGAAGTAATCGAGCTTAACCCTGTTCTTACAGGAATCAGAACAGACGCAAGCACGCAGAGAACGGATGAAGCAAATCACCTTTGGGCGGTGTTAAGCCATGCAGGTAAGGATGTTTATCACACCGGAGAATTTATCCCGCCTGTCAACTCCACCAGGAGAACCAGTTTTTTCGGAGACCGCCGTGTTTTTAAATACTCCGACGGAAACAGCGACACATCAATCCATGCGGGAGTTGATTACGGTGTGCCGACGGGGACCGGCGTTGTCGCCTGCGGCGCCGGAAAAGTTATCATTGCGCGTTCCAGGATTGTCACCGGTAATTCGATTGTAATCGAACATGCGCCCGGCATTTATTCGCTTTATTATCATTTAAGCAGCATCACAGTAAAAGAAGGCGCCATGGTAAACGCTGGAACTTTAATAGGTCTTTCCGGGGCGACAGGACTTGCGACCGGTCCTCATCTCCATTGGGAACTGCGCATAAATACGGAAAATACTGACCCCGATTCCTTTGTCGCGCGTCCGATTATTGACAAACAAGCTATAATAAATAGACTTAATAATTAGTGTCTGTCCGTAATGTAATCGGTTTTACAGATAGACTTTGATTAAAAAAACCTTGAGGAGGAAGGGAGGTGATTACTTTTGGCGCACATTACAGTTGATGACAATGAAATGCTGGAGAAAGCCATCAAGCGTTTTAAACGCATGGTGGAAAAAGAAGGCATTATCCGCGAGTTCAAAAAACGGGAATATTATGAAAAACCATCTACAATCCTCAACAGGAAGAAAAAAGCCAATGCCCGCAAACTTGTGAAAAGAAACCGCAAGGGAAAGGGCGAATACTAGTGTTCCATAGAACACCGATCATGTTTGAAACCGCAAAAACCTCTCTGTTTTCATGGAGAGGTTTTTTATTTCTTCCGATATTGATATTTTTGTCATGCGCTACAAGCGGCGCTGTTAATCAAAATCCCGCGGTTTTTTCGTCAATCGAAAATGCAGCGCCGGACTGGCGGCAGATCGCAGAAGGCGTCAGTTATTTTCAGGGGAAAATTTCCAATCCGCGCATTGAATTCTACGCTTTGAAAATCGATCTATCCGTTACGCGCATAATCATAAAACCGGGAGCGGAAAATCCGCAGGACGGCTCAGTCCTGAGTGTAAAAGTATCAACATTTGTCCGCGAAAATAATCTTGCCGCAGGAATAAATGCCCTCCCTTTTGACGTTATCACCGCGCAGGAGAAGCTCCCTGTAAAAAATGCAGGGCTGGTTATTTCCAGCGGAAAACTACTGTCTCCTCCCAATCCAAATTACGACGCGATAGTTTTTTTCAGGGAAGGAGACGCGGCTATTGTAAGCCAGTCGTCCGTTCAATCAATCGAAAACATCGATCAGGCAGCCGGAGGCTTTCATAAAATTCTTGAAGCAGGACATCCCGCCCAAAGAACGGAAAACCGCGAAGATCGCCATCCGCGAAGCGCCGCAGGCATTTCAGATAACGGAAATGTTCTGTATCTGCTTGTTATCGACGGCAGAAGAGCGGCAAGCGCAGGCGGCACTGAAAGGGAAACGGCTCTTCTTTTACGGGCGCTCGGCTGCCGTGACGGAATAAACCTCGACGGCGGCGGATCAAGCGCGATGGCTTTGCGATTCCCTGACGGCAGCGTGCGGACAGTCAACACTCCTGTTCACGGCGGCATCCCCGGCAGGGAACGCCCCGTCGCCGGCTGCATTGGCGTTAGCCGATAAAATTATTTGATATTTTTCAGTCCTTCCAGGGGAAGATAAAATTTTTAAAAGTGCGGGTGCCTGTTTTTTCGCGTTCTTCAATCAATAAAACATCCCAGGGGATTTTTCTGCGGTTTTCTTCCGGGTTGGCTTCGAGCCAGTCATATTTTAAAAGGCGGAGACGAAGCGCTTCATCAAGATAAAGAAGAACTCCCACAGGACCGGGGAACATAAAAACAAATACAATGGAAATAATTAATACAACAAGATTGTGCAGAAATAAAAAAAAGGAAAATCCGGAGTTATCAAGGGAAATAAGCATACATTTTTTTAGCGACTTGACAATTTTGGAACCAAGTCTTGTGTATATCGTAAAATAAAACTGGAATGACAACATGGCAAAAAAAGTTACCCAGAAAACAACTGCGGCAAAAAAAAGACCGGCAAGGGATTCGATTCCAAGATAAAACGGAAGAATGATCGTTATCACAATATACAAACAAAAAACAAGCGCACCCATAACAAGACCAGCCGGCCATGAGTTTTTAAAATTCCTGATAAAATCCATAAAACCGAAAGTTCCGTAATCGGAAATTACTTTTATTGTGTATGCAGCCGCCGAAAGATAAAAAGAACAAATTAAAATTCCGACGGCGCTCACAGCGACTCCCGCCGCAACTGAATTTGTCAAATTGACAACCGCTGCCGGAAGAAAAATGGGAATGGTGGAAACGGCAATAAACCCCAGATTAAGAATAACAATTTTAAACATATTATCCCATAAATCATACAGGGTCTTTCTTATCAAAAAACCAATCATGGCTTCATATTAACGATGTTATAAAACTAATTCAATATACCTTGTGGTTGTAAATCAATATCAATATTTATATAATAAAACGACAGGAGTAAAACATGATAGTCATGAAGTTCGGCGGAAGTTCGGTGGCGGATGCCTCTCGGCTTCGTCATGTAGCGGATATAGTAAAATCACAATTGACAAAAAAACCGGCTCTTGTGTTATCTGCCATGGGTGATACGACAGATCATCTGCTTGAAGCCGGAGATACGGCGTTAAAGGAAGGCAAAGTTGAAACAGGACATATATTAAAACTTCATCAGGATACGATAAAAAATCTCAAGCTTCCGGTGCAAAATGAGGTTAATATTCTTATGGACGAACTCAAGCGTCTGTTATCCGGAATTTCCCTGATCAGGGAGCTTACTCCAAAAACAAAAGATTATCTCGTTTCATTCGGAGAGAGATTGTCGGTGCGAATTGCGGCTGCTTTTTTAAAAACCTGCAATATGAACGCGAGGGCTTTTGACGCGTGGGAATTGGGATTTCTTTCAAATTCCGATTACGGACGCGCTGAACTTTTAAAGGAAAGCTGGGATTTGATTCCGCAAAAAACACTGCCGCTTATAAAGGGGAATGTGCTTCCTGTCATAACAGGTTTCATCGCAAAGGATGAAAAAGGCAGCATCACAACGCTTGGACGCGGAGGTTCCGATCTGTCAGCCACAATGGTATCAGCCGCCTGCAAAGCGGAGGAAGTCCAGATATGGAAGGATGTCGATGGAATCCTGACAGCAGATCCACGGATTGTAAAAAATGCCCAGCCTGTAAATCATGTAACTTACGAAGAAGCCGCCGAACTTGCCTATTACGGCGCGCAGGTGCTCCATCCAAGGGCGATGATGCCGTGCATGAAAACAGGAACGCCTGTTCTTGTTAAAAATTCATACAACATTGACGCTCCGGGAACAAGGATTGAACCTGCCGCCGCAGGAGAGATTAAAAAAAGGGCTCCCTTACGCGCGATCACTGCAAGAAAAAATGTTACGTTAGTTGACATTATTTCCACCAGAATGCTGGGTCAGCCAGGATTTCTGTCCGAAGTATTTTCAATTTTTTCAAAGTACAGCGTTTCCATCGACATGGTCGCAACAAGCGAAGTTTCAGTTTCCCTCACTCTGGATTCATCTCATGATCTGACCGAAGTGAAAAAAGAACTTTCAAAAATCGCAAGCGTAGATATAAAAACCGGAAAGGCAATCGTTTCCATTATCTGCAATGTAAAACGTTCATCGGAAATTCTTGCAAGAGTATTCCGAACATGCCAGCTTATCGCAGTTCCCGTGCAGATGATTTCACAGGGCGCAAGCAAGGTAAACATCAGCTTTATTGTTAATGATACCGAAGCCGCGGAAACCGTCAAAGCTCTCCACATGGATTTTTTTGACGCCGAAGATCGCACGCGCGGCGTGTAGATGAAAAATTTAGCGCAGCGCGGCGTACAAAAAACGTCAAGGAGACGAGCATGCGCGGGGGAATTATCCCGTACAGCGTCCGGTAGATACGAAGAGACTTAACAGGATGGGAGTATGCCAATGAATATAGCATTAATCGGTTACGGAAAAATGGGCAGGATGATAGAACAAATTGCCTGTTCGGCGGGGCATAAAATCACCGCCATTATCGATCCTTTCGCTGCGGAAAACAAAGGCGAGAATTGCTCAAAGATAAGTAAAACCATTGCGGAAGCGGATTTTTCAAATACTGACGCGGCTATCGAATTTACCCGGCCCGATGAAGCTGTAAATAATATAATTATCCTTTCTAAAATGAAAATCCCGGCAGTGATTGGAACTACAGGCTGGCTTGAAAATATGGAAACAGTAAAAAAAACTGTCGAAAATGATAAAAGTTCGCTGTTTTGGGCGTCAAATTTCTCAATTGGAGTAAATTTGTTTTTCCAAATAGCATGGTATGCTGCAAAGTTGATGAACAATTTTCCTGAATATGACGCTGCAGGTTTTGAATCGCATCATAATAAAAAAATGGACAGTCCTTCAGGAACTGCGAAGATACTGGCGGAAGGAGTGCTTTCCATCCTTGACAGGAAAAATAAGATCGTCTGGGAAACCATGAACCGTAAACCAGAAGCGGATGAACTTCACTTTCCGAGTCTTCGTCTGGGCAGCGTCCCCGGCACACACAGCTTGTATTTTGATTCGCCGGCGGATACAATTGAAATTACGCACACAGCACGGAACCGGGAAGGTTTTGCATTCGGCGCTGTCCGCGCCGCGCAGTGGCTGTTTTCGGAAAAAAGAACGGGTGTTTTTACGATTGACGATATGATGATCGATCTATTTAGAGTCTGTCCATAAAATCGGTTATTTTACGGACAGAATTATATTGAGGTTTTTATGACAGAGTTCCGCGGAGCATTCACAGCGCTTGTTACGCCAATGACAGAATCAGGCGAAGTTGATTACGAAGGTTTTCGTTCGCTGATCCAATTTCAGATAACGCAGGGAATTGACGGCATTGTGCCGCTCGGTACAACAGGAGAATGTCCCACGCTTGATGAAGGCGAAGAAGACAAATTGACAGAAATCGCTGTCAGGGAAGCAGGCGGAAAAATCCCTGTAATAATCGGAGCAGGATCAAACGACACAAGGCACATGATCAAGTACACCGAGCGCGCAAAAAAAATGGGCGCTGACGCCGCGTTAGTTGTCACTCCCTACTACAACAAACCAAACGATGACGGTCTCTTGCGTCATTTTGAAGCTGCCGCAAAAACAGGCATTCCCATTATCGTTTACAATATCGCTTCCCGCACAGGCAGAAATATCCCGACTTCCCTTATGGAAAAAATAGTCGCAATTCCGGGTATTGCAGGGGTTAAGGAATCTTCCGGCGACATAAATCAAATGGGCGATGTGATCAGGGAAATCTCTGCGCCGCGATCAAAAAACAACAAATTTTGGGTTCTGTCCGGCGACGACGCATTTACACTGCCTTTAATCAGTCTTGGCGGCGACGGAGTAATTTCAGTTATCTCAAACCTGCTGCCGGCAAAAGTAAAGGCTCTTGTAAAAAACGCTCTTGACGGCAATTACGAAGAAGCCAGGAAATTACATTACGAGCTTCTGCCGTTTATGAAAACCGCTTTTATAGAAACAAATCCCGTTCCAATCAAGCAAGCCTTAAACTGGGCTGGTCTTCCCGCAGGTCCTGCGCGGCTGCCCCTCGGCAGACTCTCTCCCGCCAGCGAAGCTGCATTAAGAAAAACCATGGTTGATATGGGGATATTAAAATAGGGAAGTTGTTCAGGAATTAAAGTTTCCGAAAAACTCTATTTATTTTTAATGTAAAAACCTAAAGAGTTGGATATTAAAAATTCTACCTGCTCCAATCCTCAACTTTAAGTCCTTTTATTCTTGAAAAATGTTTTATATTATGCGAAACAAGGACTGCCTTTACCGAAAACGCAGACGCTGCAATCAGTATGTCCATATTGTCAAGCGGCGTACCGGATTTTTCCAGCGCTGCGCGGATTTCTCCGTAAATTTCAGCGGATGAATCATCGAAAGATATTATATTAAATCTTTTTAGGACTTCATTGAGCCAGAAGTCAAGCTGCTTTGAATAATATTTTTTTAAGCCGAACATTATTTCAGCGTATGTTATCACGCTTATGCAGAACTCGTCTTTATCACATTTCGCAGCTTTAATACGGACTGTTTTCGGGTTATCTTTCATGAAAAAACTCACAGTGTCTGTATCAAACATGTAGATCATATATTAACCTTGCGCGGTTTTTCTTTTTTCCGTTCTACATTAAAATCAGGGAAAGCAGGCAAATTTTCGAATATTTCTTTCCATGTTTTTTGCGGTTTTTCAAAAAGAACAATTCTGCCGTTTTCTTTTGTGATATAAACCTCATCGCCGGAAACACGAAATTCTTTTGGAAGGCGTACTGCCTGTGAGCGTCCGTTCATGAATACTTTAGCCTTTGTCATTTTTAAATCCTTTTTGATATATATCATTAATATATACCAAACTGCCGGGAAAATCAAGGTAAAATTAAATTATGGAATATAATTTAAGGCTTTTCCAAAGTTTTTGGAAAAGTTTCCTTAGATTTAACTGAAAAAAAAGAGGCGGATTGAAATCCGCCCCTTTGCAGGTAACTTTACTCTTCTGTCAGTTTTACTGAAGAAGTGACAGCACCGAAGCGGATCTCTGATTAGCCTGCGCCAGCATCGCTACACCGGACTGGGTCAGTATCTGGTTCTTGGTGTATTCAACCGTCTGGTTCGCCATGTTGGTGTCCCTTATTCTGGACTCAGACGCCTGCATGTTCTCAGCTCCGATGTCCAAGCCGCGCACCGCGTGCTCCAGCCTGTTCTGATACGCTCCAAGGTCTGCTCTCTGCTTGTTGACTATTTTCAAGCCGGCGTCAAGCGTACCGATTGCCCTGTTCGCTCTGTCTGTGTCTTCAAGACTGATAAAGGTTTCGTCGCCTACATTGCGGACGCCCAGACCTTTGCTGGTCATCGTACCGATGAATACACGCTCCCTCTGATCCATGTTCGCGCCGATGTGAAACCACATTGAAGCGGTTACAGTGTTCTGGCCTGTTTCTCTTGCGAAGCGGCCTGTCAGCATGTTCATGCCGTTGAACTGGGCATGGCTTGCTATCCTGTCGATTTCATCTACAAGCGCTGAAACTTCAACCTGGATGTACATCCTGTCTTCTTCAGTGTAGATACCGTTGGCTGCCTGGACTGCAAGCTCGCGCATTCTCTGCATGATGTCCTGTGTTTCCTGCAGATAACCTTCCGCTACCTGAATGAAGGAAATACCGTTCTGCGCGTTGGTTGAAGCCTGGTTCAAGCCGCGGATCTGGCTGCGTAATTTCTCAGATACCGCGAGTCCTGAAGCATCGTCGCCGGCTCTGTTGATCCGGAGACCCGAGGAGAGTTTCTCCATGTCTTTGTTGAGGTAAACTTGTGTTACCTTGAGGGACCTGTCAGCGAACATTGCGCTGAGGTTGTGATTGATGATCATATCATCCTCCTTGATTTGCGGGCGGAAGCGTCCATGCTTCCGTTATTTGTCAGATAAATGATTTATAAAGTAAAAACGATCTACTCCATAAATCATTTGTCTGACATGAACATTATCGGTAAAAAACGGGAAATCTTGATAGTTTTTTAATTTTCTCTGTCCGCTTAAAAAGGGACGTTTTAATGTTTTTTATGTTTACAAAGCAACCGGCTTTACAGACAGACTCTATTTAGCTTGATTACAGGTTATTTGCCGGTCTCCGCCATCAATTTGTAAATAGCTTCTGCGTCTTTTTCATCAAGTTTACGGTAGTTACCGATTGTACCGAAATGTACAGCGCGTTTTGCCAGTTCGCCGATACGTGACGCGTCCAGAGAAGCGTCTGCAAAACGAATGGGCATACCGATTGAGCGGAAGAAGTCTTCCATGCGGATGATACCTTCCATGGCGGCCTGTTCCGGATCGTAGAAAGCGCCGTCAACACCCCAGACCTTTACGGCAAAACGCGCAAGACGGGGCGTGTTCTCTTTTATGTTATAACGCAGCCAGGCAGGGAATACGATGGCGAGTCCCGCTCCGTGGGCGATCTCAAAGAGGGCAGTCAGCTCATGATCGAGAGCGTGGCTTGCCCAGTCTCCGATTCTGCCTGTATCAAGAAGTCCGTTATGCGCCAGCGTACCTGCCCACATTATCTCCGCTCTTGCGTCATAATTGTTCTCTCCGCCGGAAAAAATTTTCCGCGCATTGCGGATAATTGTCCGCATCGCGCCTTCGCATAGTTCATCTGTAAGTTCAACATTCGGTTCTTTTGTAAAATACCTTTCCATGATATGCGCCAGCATATCCGTTATTCCGCAGGCAGTCTGATACGGCGGCAGCGAATAAGTCAGCTCCGGATTCATGATCGAAAAAACAGGGCGTATACACGGAAAATTTATCCCTCTTTTCCAGGGACCTTCATCATTTGTAATTACGCTGCTTATGCTCGATTCGCTTCCCGCTGCAGGAATTGTTAAAATTGTGCCGACTGGAAGCGCTTTATCAGTAGTTTTCTTTCTCTCAAAAAATTCCCAGACATCCCCTTCGTTGACAGCGCCCACCGCGATTGCTTTTGCAGAATCAATTGCAGAGCCGCCGCCGACTGCAAGAATAAATTCAATCTTTTTTTCCTTAACTATATCAATGCCTTTTTTCACATGGGAAAGACGTGGATTTGGCAGCACACCTGTTAATTCCTCCCATTCAACGCCTGCTTTATTTAAACTTTCTTTCACTCTGCCGATAAGTCCGCTTTTTACGGCAGAACCGCCTGAGTGATGAAGCAATATTTTCTTCGAGTAGATTGCGGTTTCGCTTCCCGCTCTCTCATCTGTTCCCTTGCCGAATATTATTTTTGTTTTATTGCAATATTCAAAGTTCTGCATTTTTTTCTCCTTGTCTGTATAAACTTACTGTTCGGCGGCTAACCGGGCTGCCGAACAAGTCCATGGATAAGTCTACTTTATGTACGGCGGTTTTTCTACCCGTTACTGCCGCATGCGCCTTGCGCAGTCTCTTTCTGATGATCAAATTAAGCGCTTTGCCTGATGTTTTGCGTAACATTTCATGCAATTAAGTTTGCGGCACTTCTTCGCTCTTTTTAATCGTAGCTGCGTTAATGCTGCTTATAAGCCCAAGGAATGCAGAAAGAAGGAAAAGAAACTCGATTCCGCTTGTCTGCCAGATCCATCCTCCAAGAAGGGCGATAAGAACGCTGAAAACATGATTGACTGAAATCCCTGTAGACAGGGTAGCAGTTATTTCTTCCTGATTGGCTGAAATGCGTTTGACATATACGTTACTCGCCATGCTTGCTATTGAGATGATTTGATCAAGCACAAAGTTGCAGCAAACGACCATAAATGCGATATTGATGCTGAAAAGTCTGTGCGCAAAGCCGTAAAGGAAACAGACTATAATCAATATCAGGGTATCGGCGATCATGACCGTCCTGTATCCAAGTTTATCGATAAGTTTTCCGATCAGCGGGCTGAATATCATGACAAATACCGAACAGATTGCATAAAGAAGCGCCATGAGTGACGGACTTGCTCCGTAGTGAATTATCAGCACGTAGGGGGCAAATGTTAAAAAGACCTGTTTACGCGCTCCGTAGAAAACTTCCAGAAGATAGTACTTTGTGTATTTTTTCGCGAAATAAAAACGCTGCCTGGGCGCTTTAAGAGTTGTCTCCTTTAACGCGGCTGCCGTCAGTGTGGCGGCTACCATTAGCGCGGTAGCTGCTCCGAATACAATCCTGTATCCTTCAATATCCTTTCTGTCAAAACCGATTTTTCCAAGAACGAAAAAAATACCAGTTACAATTAAAAACCCGGCTATATTTCCCAACTGATTAACGGAAGTCGTCATTCCAAGCGAAGCTCCGGCTTTTTCGCGCTTTGCCAATTCCATCGCGATTGTGGAACGGACAGGCATTATAATGTGTTCGCCTGCGCTGAAAATAACCATAAAAAAAACTACAAGGAATTTTGTCAATAAAAATTCGCTGCTGCTTGTAAGTAATAACCCGGCAAGTCCTCCTGCCATCATGGCTGTGCCGATTTTAAAAACCTTTGAATCGGTAAATCTGTACATTAAAGCAAGAATGAATATCAATAAAAGACCGGGAGCTTCCCTGAAGAACTCGACTATTCCTCTTTCAAAAGGATCGATATTGACAATGTCGGCAAGGTAGTTATCCTGAACTCCGCGCTTTAAACCAAAGGCGATTCCAAAAAGGATAAGGACAGCCAAAAACCGTCCCACTTTTATATCAGGCCGGTAAATGTCGTCAAGGAAAGCAGGGCGTTGCAGTTTTTTTATATTTTCTGAAGTCATTTTAAATAATTTAGCATTAATTTATATAAAAGACGAGATGACCGACATCAGAAAACCAAAAACCCTGGAATTCCCCCAATCTTGTGCGTAAACTCACAAGAATTCGCCAAAATTTGTAAAAAATTGTGAGTTTTACACGCTTTTTTTATTTTTATTTCTGACTTAAATTTTAAACAAATGTTCCTAAAAAGGGGTTATGTATGAAAAACACGCTTATAAAA
>Ga0209755_10001868_pt1 | contig 30862 bp, 27 predicted proteins | sample TergutCo191P1_FD_187301 | JGI IMG/M metagenome (GOLD analysis project Ga0209755, IMG submission 187301) | Cornitermes sp. P1 segment gut microbial communities from Petit-Saut dam, French Guiana - Co191P1 (SPAdes) (version 2) | ecosystem: Host-associated > Arthropoda: Insects > Digestive system...
GAGAAACGGCCTTGGCAGAGTGGCACCCGAAACTGCGAATAGAGCAGTTTCGGGCGACTTTGCCACGATAGGCAAGACCGCTTTCGAATTATTTCGTTATAAGACGATAAACCACTTGTAAAAACATTGCCCCCGCGGGTTATCCCGCGGGGGCTTTTGTGTTACGGGGGGGGGGCGCTTACCCTTCCCCTACAACTCCCCCGCGCCTAATCTCTCGGGGTACGCGCCGCTCGCCTTCATTTCGGCGATGGCCGCCTTTACGCCGGGCATATCCTCGGCGTAGGTTACGCCATACCACTTGTCAACAGATTCCAGCACGTCAACGGTAATTTTACCTTCGTCTAATAGCTCGCCCACTACAGCAGGCAAAAGGTACTCGCATTTTAAAGGATTTGTGGGCAAATTGGCGCTTAAAAATGTCTTAAAGCGCGATTCAAACTCGGTTAATATGCCGCGGTCAAAGCCCCAAAAATTCATAGAAACAGGTGTCCCCGCAGGCAGGAACGTATTGGCTTCGCCGTGCTGTGCGCCGTTTGGCGCAGGGCGAATATCTGTCGTTTCTTTAATGCTTACTAATTTGCGGTCGCGCGCAACGCACACACCGCGCACCACACTGCCCGTTTCGCTTAGCGTATTTTCTATATGGTAGCCGACCATGGCATGGCGGTTGGGCGCGGCTTGGTTTTCTAAGAAACTGTACATGGTCTTGTATGCATCCGCGCCATAAAAATCGTCGGCATTTATTACTGCAAAGGGTCCGTTTACGTACTTTGCCGCGCTAAGAATGGCGTGGGCTGTACCCCATGGCTTTTCGCGGTTTGCAGGGACAGCAAAGCCCTCGGGGAGGTTGGAAAGCTCTTGGTGCGCGTATTTTATTTCCAAGTCCAAATTCATTTTAGAAAAATGCGCCGTAAAATCTGCCTCAAGCGCAGGCGAAATAATGCATATTACCTCGCGGAAGCCCGCGCGGTACGCATCGTACATGGAATAATCAATAATAATATGCCCCGCGTCATCCACAGGCGCGATTTGCTTAAACCCGCCGTAACGGCTGCCTAGTCCCGCCGCCATAATAACAAGTACCGGTTTTGTCATTTTAATTCCGTCCTTTGCAAAGCGAAATAATTCGCTATAATTTATCTTGCATTATATCCTGCGTGGGGTATTATGTAAAATATGAAAAAATATGCGAACCTATACGCCCCCTTGGTGGCACGCATTTATGCGGAAGAAGCGGAGAAAAAAGACGCCCAAAAAGCGGCAAAAACGCGACTGCATCAATTATACGGCGCGTATCGGCAACCCAACGCCCACAAAAAAGCGTCGGCATTGCTTGACATGTGGGAAAAATCCGCAACCCCCATTTCAACGGAAAGCATACGCCCCCTGCTCTGTTTACACGCATCTACCCACGAACGCCTGCCTTTCTACGAAGACTTCTACGCATTCATTTTTGAAAATATCCCCCCGCCGCAAACCGTCATGGACTTAGGCTGCGGGTTTAACCCCTTCGCGCTGCCCTTCCTGCTGGAAGCACACCCCGCAAAAAAATTAGAAGCCTACCACGCCCACGATATTGACACCCGACAAGCCGCGCTAATTAACCGCTTTTTTGCCCAGCACCAACTGCCTGCAGCCGCACAATGCAGTGACCTCGCCACGCACACCCCCCAAGCACCCGCAGACCTCGCCCTTTTGCTAAAGCTGCTGCCCGTGCTGGAAGCGCAAGCCCCCATGCGCGGCTACCAACTCGCCCGCGAAACCAACGCCCAAAACCTGGTTATCACCTACCCCCTCAAATCCCTAAGCGGCAAAGAAAAAGGCATGGCGCGCAACTACCGCCAAGCCTTCGAAAATTCGCTGTCCGCAGGGCAACTCGCCCCATATTCGCTCACTGCCGAATACAACATCGGCACAGAGTGGGTGTGTATCTTAGAAAACGCTACCTTTTCCCCGACATTTCCAAAATCAATGTAATTTCGCCTTTGCCGATACCCAACTCCTTGGCGATATCGGCGATGCTCATGCCCTGTTCATTTAACTCGCGCACACGCGTATGCTTGGGGTTAGATGCACGCTTACGCGGCGCAGACTGTATTGCAGGCGCGGGAGCGGGCACTTCCTTGCTTTTCTTGCTTGCCGATTTTTTCTTTGCCGCTGCTTTTTTCTCCTTTGCCGTAGAAGGCGCAGGCGCGAGCATATCAAGCACTTCCGCTTCGGGGACTTCCTCTTCGAAAACTTCTCCTGCATTATCCGTTTCATCTTCAAAATCATCCGCTTCTTCGGGCGGGAAAACAGGTTCATCCATTGCGGGCACTTCTACCACCGTAGGTGCGGAAACCTCAACCGATGGCACAGCAGGCGTTACCGCACGTGCAGGCACTACTTCCGCCGCCGTTACTTCCGCTTCTGCTCTAGCGATATCCGCCGCTATCTTTTCGGGAAGCACTACCTGCGATTTCTGTTTTTCTTCCAACAAATTATACAAGAAAAGCATCGCCTGATACTTTTCACCAATTTCCTTTTGCACCAAATTGCCGACCTTATTCAATTCCTTCAATGCGTCGTCCAGCGCTTCGTCCAGCGTTGCCAGCGCTTCCGCACTTTGAAGCACTTCGTCCCGCTTTTGCTCGCGGTTGCGCATCCACAATATTGCGCCAATCGCCGCAACGGCTGTCAACACCATGCCGATAGAGAGGGCGATAATTACTACTGTTGCTACCATGATGATTCCTGCTTTCCTTGACCTTATATCAAAATATTATACATACTCTCGCCATCGCCGCCCCGTGCCGTCGGCTTCTTAGCAGTAGCGACAGCAGGCTTTTTCTTGGCATTTTTACGGTTGGCGTGGTATCCCCCGCCATGGCCTTGGCGGTCGGGGTTTACATCGCCCTTTTCGGACTCGGCAGTTTTGTTCACCTGCTCTTGTTGTTGTTTTGCCTGTTTTTCCATACGGTCGGCAAATTGCTGTGCGGCTACTTCGGGGCGACCTTGGGCATCAGAAGCGCCCAAACGCGCCATATCGCTGGCGTGTTGAATATTTAGTGACACATCAATAGGACGCACCGCCATAATTTAATCCCCCCTTACTACTTCAATTATACATTCGGTCCGATAGAAATTTTTTCTCCGTTATTACGCAATTTGCAGTTTGGGATATCCTCGCGTACCAGTAATTGCGCACTGCCGATGGTCACCTTTACCCCGGGGCGTATTACATTGCTTGCGGAAACCGTACCCACATTTACCGCTAACTGACGCGCAAGTGCGTCAATTTCGTCCTGCATTTTGGTCATTTTGTTGCGGTATACCATTTTCATATTAATCATTTTAATAAGCATGGCTTTTTTGCTCTCGTCCAACATATCGCGTTGCTTTGCGGCGTTTAATGTGGCTACCGCTTTATCGCATTTATCAAATTCTTGCCGTAAAGTATTAAATTCTTCCACCAGCTCGCTGTGGCGTTTTAAATCTTGTGTATTGCCGCCCACTTCTACCTCGGTAGTGGTCCCCATTGGCGAGCCGATGGTACGCGCCACCAGTTTTTGTCCGGCCACCAATGCACCGCCAACCAGCAGTCCGTTTTTGCCCGCAAGCGTTACCGTACCCTCGCATTTTATCTTACTTTTTAAAATCGAGTCCGCCATAATATTACCGCCAACAGTAACGGTACAGCCTTCAATAAATTTGGCGGTTACGTCTTGTGCGGCTTCCAATATTGCCTTATCGCCGCCTTGTGCACCCATGCCCAAAACAATGCTGCCTTTTTCGGAAATGATGGTCGCAGCCTCGCAAACGCCGTCTATTTCTATTGAGCCTTTCGCCTTTACCGTAAAGCCCGAGGTTACGTTTCCGCGCACTACAACCTGCCCGTTAAACGTTACATTACCCGTAGAGTTATCCACATTGCCCGCAATTTCCAATTGGGGCGAAATATTAATTTTACCTTCAAGGATTAACAGCTGTCCGCTTTCATCTGCGATAAGGTGTAAGCCGTCTTCGCTCATTACCGTACCGCTGCCCATGGGTATTGGCGCGGCTTCTTTAGTTTTGTCGGGCATTACTGCCTTGCCAAATACATCCACCCCTGCTACACCGTCGCGGGGAAGCACCGTAGTTACCAATACATCACCACGGTTACACAAGCGGAACATGTCGAGCTGTTTAAAGTTTACCGAGCCATCCTCCATAATTTTTGGTTTAGGCTTTAAATTAGAACGGTCGAAATGGAACTGTAAGTAACCGTCTGTCCCCGGTGTGGGCGCACGACCGCGGGCTACGGGCATTTTCCTTTCATATCGTTTATTGCGTGCGATTGCCGCAAGCAACTCCATATCGGGAATAATGCCTTCCTTATCCAGCAGTTCTACGATATTGTCTTGCGTAAGTTCCCGCCCGCCGTCCATGGCGGCAATGAAGGTAATGTACGCCTCCATCCGGTCTGCCGAAACCTCAACGGAGGCTGATTCATCAAAAGAGCCAGCTGCTGGCGTTATTTGATTATCCATACCCGTTCCCCCTACAAATTAATTAAACAATAATGATTTAAACTTACCTAATTTACCTTGCAGTTTACCGATTGCCTTTGTGTGTATCTGCGAAATACGAGATTCTGATACCCCCATAATGCTGGAGATTTCTTTAAGTGTCAAATCTTCGTAATAATAAAGTGTGATTACTTGCTTCTCTTTCTCGTTTAATTTTTCTATTGCGGCGGCAAGCATTTGCTGCCGTTCCTGCTTTTCTGCCATTTCCTCGGGCGAATCTTGTTTGTTGCTTGCCAGCCCGTTAAACGTTGTTTCGTAATTTTGGTCCAGGAAGTCGTCCAGGCTTACCAGCGACAAAACAGACGATTTTTTCATAAGGTCGCGGGTGGCGGCTACGTCTATGCCCAAACGTTCGGCAAGCTCTTCGTCTGTGGGTTCGCGTCCGTTTTCTTCTTCCAGCTGGGCGTATACCGTTTCCATTTGCTTATTTTTTTGCCTTAGCGTGCGCGGCACCCAGTCTAACCTGCGTATGTGGTCTATAATTGCACCGCGTATGCGGAAGGATGCATAGGTTTCAAATTTTACGTCTTTGCCGTAGTCAAATTTTTCTATCGCGTCGATTAGCCCAAATACGCCGTAGCCAATTAAATCGTCATATTCTACATGCTGCCCAATATGCATATGCATACGTCCCGCCACAAATTTAACCAATGGCGCGTTTAGTATGATTAGTTTTTCTTTTAAGGCAGGGGTTTTGTTTTTTGCGTACGCCTGCCATAGTTCGATGTGGTTTTCCATGGCATTCCTTTATTCACGTGACATAAAGTCTTCGGGCTTGGGTAATGGGGGCGGCTTTGGCGCGGGTGTACCGTCGGCGGCGGCTTCTGCCATTTCTTCCATGCCTTCTTCGCCCATTTCATCTAACATGGATTCATCGAAGACAAATTCCTCTTCGGGCGGCGGCGGAAACACTTGCGTAATAATATAATAACGAACCATATTGCCCAAGAACCAAAACAACACAATAGCAACCGATGTCCATAACGCCATGGTAAACAACGTTTCACGGCGGATTAAACAAACGGTAATAACCACAATGGCTACTATCATGCATATAAAAATATGCAGCTTGTCGTAATGCTCGTGTGCAAGACCTCGACTGTCCATTATACGGTTTTAACCCCTCGCCCTACGGATTTAATCACAAAACGACCATCGTCTGCAAATAATTCTACCGTGCGACCATAATTTTCCCCGCATTCTTTTGCCATAAGGGGGATATTATATTGCTTTAATAACTTAATTGTGGCTTCTATATTGCGGTCGCCGATGCGCAAATTGTCGTTGGTGGCGTTAAATGCGAACATTTGCGCCCCGCCTGCAATTTTTGCCTTCATGTTCATGCGTTTTGCGCCCAGCTTTTCCATATCGGCGATGAGTTTAATCATTGCCGTATCCACAAATTTGGCTACATTGGAGTTATTTTGAATTTGCTTAGAGTCCGGCAGCATACAATGCGCAAGCCCCGCCACTTGGGCTTTTGCGTCATACAACGCAATGCCCACGCACGAACCAAGCCCCAACGTGGTAAGCGCCCCGGGGGCCTTTACGGCCTTTAAGTCGGCCATGCCGACAATAATCATGTTAGCGAGCATTTTACTCCACTCCCAACGCCCTTAGTATGCGGAAGAATGAATGAAGGTTAGGCACCAGTATAAAGCAACCCGAACAGTCTACATCCGCTTTCCCTTCTTCGGCTTGCACTTGAATCTGCGATTCTAAAAACAATACGCGGTCCGCCATTTTCCCAAATTCTATTGCGGGTACGCTTAGTATTGCCTGCGCCATGTCAATAGAAACAAAGGGTACCGACGGTTTAAAATTAATGTTGGTAAGCCCCGCCATAGAGGAAAGGTAGGAGCTTATCATAATATTGCCCACTTCTTCAATAACGGAGCGCTCCATGTCGTCGAAGGCGTAATCTTCTTCTTGTGTGTCGCGCTCCTTGCCTAAGAAAGCTTTGGTTAAACTGCGGGCGCTTTCCATAGGCATCAGGAACATCATCATTCCTTGAATTTGCCCCGTTACGCTTACCAAAATGCCCACAATTATGCTCTCCGGTCCGCCCATAAAGTCGGCTACGTTACTAAACTCTATCCACGAAACATTAGGCACGGGCATTGTCACCTTGCGGTTAATTAACTTTGCCAATGCGGTTGCGGCGTGGGCGGTCCCCATACTGCCCAGTTCCTTCATTACGTCTAAATGTGAATCGTTGAAAATTTTGTCTGCCGAGAAACTTCCCATATTAATTTTCCTTTCGCGGTTAGCCGTTGATTTTTATTTTCTGGGTTATATAAACTTTTTTGAGAACGCGTTACTTACCGGATTTGTACAAGCTTTGTTGCGGGCGTTTAAGCAGCTTACGCTGTTCATTGTACACAAATTTTACAATACGTTCCGCCTCCGTTTCCGGCATTGCTTCGAAGCTGATGCCGTAGTTGTACGGCGTTTTCACATTTTCGGGCGTGTGCCGCCGGGAACGTACAATGCCGAATGCCATTACGTAGTCGTCATCTAAAAATAAGTCAATGCGCAGCAGTGCGTTGTCGGGTATTTTAATGGTGGTTGCCATTCGGATACCGCCGCTGGATAAATCGCGTACAATACCGTCGGTGCGCGGGCTTTGCTCGCCATTGTCGGCAACTACGTTAAACGAAACAGGCAGCGAACAGATAAACCGATACGCCTTACGCCGTTGTACCCGCTCCCCTCCTGTGGAAAGTACAAAAAAGCGTAGCATGTGTATACCGTCAATTTTTACTGTTTCCATATATTTGCCTTCAAAGTTAACATGAATCGTGTCTATTTGAAAGCTTAGCTTGTATATATCGCGCGGTACAAACCGTACGAGGTTTCGCCTTTCCATCGGCGCTTCCATTAGAATGGTTTGCTCGCCTTCCACAACCTCTAACCGCGTTTTGTAAACTTTGGCGTTTGCCTCGTCGTTGTGCGAGATTAGCACAAGTGTACCCGATTTTAAATCTTTTAATTTCACGGTAGACCTCGCTTACGAATTAAATCTTCCTATTAACTTTAACACAAAAGAATAGATGCTGTTCGTTTTTTCTCCCGTTACTTGCAATAATGCATTACAAATTTCATTAATGCTTTTTGCCGAGTCGCTAGTAGGGTACGCCATGGTCACGGGCTTTTGCCTGCGTACAGCACGGGCGAGGTAAGTATCATACGGGATAACGCCCAGCGGCACAAGTTTTATGCCTAAAAATCTTTCGCATACGCCGCTTAGCTTCTCCTGCACTTCTTGCGCTTCCGCGTCCGAATCTGCACAGTTTACCACGAGTTTTAGCTCTGTGATATGGGGCGCGGTATTTCTTATGGATTTAATCAACGCATAGGCATCGGCGATGGCGGTAGGGTCGGGGGTGGTGATGATTACCGTTTCGTCCGCGGCTTTGATAAAGTTTACCACGGCGTTGGATAAGCCCGCCCGCGTATCTATAATAATACAATCTGCCAAATCGTCCAACTTTATAAAGCCTGCGGTAAGCTGTGCCAATTGTTTGTCCGACATTTCCGACAAATTAAGCATGCCCGTACCGCCTGACAAAAACATAATATCCAGCGGACCTGTTGTAAGTGCTTTTTCAATGTTTGCGGTGCCGTTTAATACATCGGCTACGGTATGTTTAGGGTGTATACCCAACAAAATTTCTATGTTTGCCAGCCCAAAGTCGGCGTCTATAATAACTACGCGCTTGCCCATCTTGCGCATACATACGGCAAGGTTGGTTGCAAAGTTGGACTTGCCTACCCCGCCCTTGCCGCTTGCCACCGCGTAAACGCGGGCGCTCATGGTGGGCTTTGGGGTTTCCTCCTGCTTACGCTGAAGGACTAAATCACGCAGGGTTTTTGCTTGGTCTGTCATTCGCCGCCCCCTTCCTGCGCGGGGGATGCATGCGCCTCGTTATACGGGTTTTCGCCCGTTAGCCCTAACAGAGATTTGGCAATGCTGTCGGGCTTTATTGCGTCAAAATCCTCGGGAACGCTTTGCCCGAAGGTGATATATGCGGGCTTTTTCCCTGTTAGGCTGCATAGGTTCACTAGGTTGCCCAGCGTATCCGATTCATCTAATTTGGTGAATACGATATTAAAATCGGTAATACTTGCGTAGGTATTTACAATGTTTGCCAGCTCGCGGTAGCGGGTGGTTACGCTAAGCACAAGGTAGCGCGTGCTGTCGGGGATTACGTCTAATATGGACTTTAACTCCGCCAAGTTTTCCTTATTTTTGTGGGAGCGACCTGCTGTATCTAACAAAACGATATCATTGGGGGGCATTAATCCTTTTATTTGCTCAGCGGCTTCGTCGGCTTTATAAACAGTGCGGATATCCAGCCCCAAAATGTCCGCATAGGTTTTTAGCTGCTCTACCGCGGCAATTCTATAGGTGTCTGCGGTGACAAGCCCAACGCGCAGGTCGTGGTTTAACGTAAGTAAGGAGGATAATTTTGCGATTGTCGTGGTTTTACCCACGCCTGTAGGTCCCATAAATACAACCGTTTGGGGGGCGGGCTTATCCGCGTTAACCAGCGTGGGGTTGCTTAGCAAATCTACAATGTTGCCGTATATGATTTTTACAACTTCTTTTACGTCGGTTTGGGTATGTTCGGCTTCGGTTAGGTCGCCAAGCAAACGGGTAGCGACCTCCGGCAATACGTCTTGGGTAAGTAATGTATCGTAAAAGGTTTGTACCAGCGGGTTCTTTAATTGGGTTTGTTTTTTATTTTTTGCGTCAATTTTGGCCGGATGCTTTTTTTCGCCCTCTTCGGGGAAGCCTTCGGTTTTGGCGGTGGCTTTGCGGGCTTCTTGCAACAGCAGGGCAAGGGATTCTTCTATGGATTCATCGTTATTTGCGGGGGGGGGAGGCGTTTTTGGCATTGCGGCGCGGGCGGCTTCAAGTATTGCGGAGGCAGGTGCATTTGGCGGCGCGGTAATGGTGGGCGGCTTTGGCATTGGCGGGATTGGGCGCGCCATCATTTGCTCTGCCGTTTCGTCATTATCGGTGAAGGCAAAGGCTTCGTCATTTTCGTAGGCGGCGGTGACGATAAGACGCGGCTTCATAAACCAGCCGAGGGGGAAGGGGTACGGTTTAACACGCGTAGAAACGATGGTGGCATTTGCCCCCATTTCTGCGCGGATTTCGGCCATGATTACTGCCTCGTTTTTTCCCTCGAACCGTTTTACCCTCATGTTACGCTAACCATCCCTACTGATTGAAGTTCCGCCGTTTGGTCAATTTCGCCGTAGCTCAGCACAATTAAATCGGGGGCAATTTCTTCCACAAGGCGTTTAAAATACATACGCACGAAGGGCGTTGTTAAAATAATGGGCATTACGCCAAGCGACGTAAGCTTGCTTACTTCTTTTTTGAGGCTGTCGAAAACGCGATGCGATAGTTGCTGGTCGAGCGCCACAAAGCTGCCGATTTCCGTTTTTTGTATATTTGCGGTAAGCACTTGCTCTAAGGCGGGGTCTAAAGTAATGACCGTATTTGCCCCTTGATTGAAGAATTTGCGCGATATAGCCCGTTTTAAATTAGCGCGCACATATTCGGTGAGCATATCCGTATCGCGGGATATGGGCGCGTGGTCGGCTAAGGTTTCCAATATCGTTACAAGGTCGCGAATGGAAATACCTTCGCGGATAAGGTTTGAAAGCACCTTCTGCACTTCGCCGATGGTCATGTATTTTGGGATAAGTTCGTCCACTAATACGGGATGCGATTCTTTTACGTGGTTGATACGTTTTTGCACATCTTGACGGCTTAATAATTCATGCAAATGATTGCGAATAACGCCCGTCAAATGAGTTGCGATAATTGCAGGAGGGTCTACTACGGTGTAACCAAGGGCCTCCGCGCGCTCGCGCTGGGATTCGCTTATCCAAAGCGCAGGCTGCCCCATGTAGGGCTCTACGGTTTCGATGCCGTCAATCTCTTCCTCCACATAGCCCGAGTTCATTGCCATGTAGTGGTCAAACATAATTTCGCCGCCCGCTACCTCGTCGCCCTTTATGTAAACCGCGTACTGGTTTGGGGACAGCTTAATATTATCCAAAAGGCGGATTTGCGGGATAATTACGCCAAGCTCTTTGGCGATGTTGCGGCGTATCATGATAACGCGCTCAAGCAAGTCGCCGCCTTGGCTGGCCTCCACCAGCGGGATTAGCCCGTAGCCAAAGCATAACAGAATGGGGTCAACGTCGATTTGGTTCATCATTTCGTCCATGGGACGGCGCATTTCGTCTGCCTCCACATCGTCGGTGGTAATTTCATGCTCAATGGCGGTGACGGCTTCCTGCCGCTTCATGGTCACGCCAAAGAATACCAGCGCCGCGCCCGCAGGCAGGAAAAACTGCGCAGGCAAGCCCGAGCCAAGCCCGCCGATAAAGCCCAGCGCAATTAATGCAATACCCGTAATTACCAGCACCATGGGGCGGGCAAATAGCTGGGTGGTGATGGCGTCGGTAATTTCGTCCTCAAGCGTTGCCTTGGTAACAATTAGACCTGTTGCAAAGGAGATTAAAATAGCGGGCAGCTGGGATACCAGACCGTCACCGATGGAAAGCAGGAAGAATACATTCACCGCTTCGCCAATGGTATAACCCATTTGCACCGAGCCGATGATAATACCGCCTACGATGTTGATAAACATGAGGACAATGCTAAATATCGCGTCGCCTTTAACAAATTTTACGGCACCGTCCATCGCACCGTAGAAATTTGATTCGTCTTGGATTTTTTTACGACGCGCCTTAGCTTCCTCTTCTTCGATTAGACCCGAGTTAAGGTCGGCGTCTATCGCCATTTGTTTACCGGGCATTGCGTCTAAGGTAAAGCGGGCGGTTACCTCCGCCACACGTTCCGAACCCTTGGTGATTACCAAAAAGTTTACCAGTACAATCACGAGGAAGATAATCATACCGACAACGATATCGCCCTGCGCTACGGTTTGGGCAAAGAAGTCGATAACATTACCCGCAAAGCCTTCGGTAAGAATAAGACGTGTGGTGGTAACGCTCAGCACAATGCGGAATAACGTAATAATCAAAATCATGGTTGGGAAAAGTGACATTTCCAGCGATTCCCGTGCATATAGGGCATTAAGTACAACAATAATTGCGATGGTCATTACAAGCATCAAAAGAAAATCCACTAAAGCGGTTGGAATGGGCATAACCAAACCAACGACCACAGCGATGACAAATACGCCGATTAGTGATTCTTTCTTCAAGAAACCCGACACAAAATGCCCACTTTCATCTCACTTTCTTGGCAGAAGCGTACACTGCGCGTGAGATACACTGTAGTATAGCGCAATGGGGGCAAGTAGGCAACCTTTTCGTAAGCACATGTGCGCGGCAATTGCCTCGCGATTTTACGTTTGTTATTTTATAGGGGAAAGTTTATTATGTGTGTAGGGATGTGTAGTATGTTTAGAGCTACGATTTACATAGAAACAAACGCAGACGGAACTATTTTTTATTCCCTTAACAGAGGCGGCAAACACTTTATTTGCACCAATATACCGGAAATCGCAAAACAGAGGAAGATTTTCCCATTCTATGTAATGGTTGCCAACACGCCGCGTGCGGTAATTCGCACTGCACCTTTGCCCCATAAACGCGGCAAGCTTACCGCGCAGGAAAAATGGGCGCTTGTAAAAAGTGTGTTTCCGCTGGGCACGGCACTAAACGAAAGCACCCACGTATTTGACGGGTGCGTATGCGGCGAATCATTTTATATGACGGCGCTTCCGCTGGAAATAGCGGAAGAAATTACGCAAGCGGGGGCGGCACTTTTGGGCGCACAGCACCGCATACATCGGCTGGAAACAATTGAAGGTCTCTTATTTAAACGATTTTGTGCGCAACCATCGACGGGTGTGCGGTATATTATTTTCCCGCAGGATACGGGACTGCGCACGCTGGTAATTGCAGACGGCGCACCGCATTCGGTTTTTACCATACCAACAATAGAAGAACTGCGCGAAGACGCGCTTATGCGCGCGGTGCAAAATAAAACGCCGGAAGAAATAATTCTTCTGGCGCGGGAAGATTGGGTAGACGATTGGGACGAAAATTTAAGCTGGGTATCGGCGTTTTTTGAAGAGAAAAGCATTACGGTTACGGGCGCAAAATTCTGAGCCCGCCGCGCCCACTGTATTAGTCGGTTAATACAGTCCTTAGGTGCGCTTCCTTCTCAAACAGGCGCATAAGGAAGGCGATAAAAAACACGTTAATCATTGTCGTTGCAATGCTTGAGAGCACCCGCGGCAACCAAACCACCACCAGCGGGACCAACTGCCACGAGGTAAATATCGTATAGCGGAACATTATGGTATTCGCGGTAGAAACAAGAATCGCGGGCACCAGCATAGCAATAGCAAGCGCGAGGGTATTAGGCAGGGGCGCGGCATTCCGTTTTTCCATAAAGCGGCGCACAGCAATATCCAGTGCAAGAAGCAACAGCAGTAACGCACCTGCGCCAAGCATCGCCGTTGTGGTAAATGCCATGGTATCGCTTAGCGTAGATGCGGGGTTTGCCGCGTTTTGCGCACGGGTAATCACCAAGCGCGAGATATAGAACATGCCATCCGTGCTAATTTCCGTAAAGCGTTGATACAAATCACGGGTAATGCCGTCTGCACGCAAAGCGTACATATGAAACGCGCCAAATGCAATAAAAACACCCGCCAGCGCGCCCATAATAAGGCGCATATATTTGGGGTCGCGTTTTTTCAACAAAAGCCATAACCAGCCGCGGATAAAACCGCCCAGCGCCACGTGCAAGGTATGCAAGGGCAACCACGCTCCCCCGCTGGGGCTAATAAAAAAACCAAGAAAATCCGTAAGCCCCGAAACCATTGCCCCATACACAGGTCCAAATAAAATAGCAGGCATACTGGAGAAGATGCCATGGAAGCTTATACGCATTCCACTTTCGCCCATCACAGGGATATACATGCGCGTAAAGGTGCGAATGACAATCGCAGCCGCCAAAAATAACGCGGAAAGCACAATGCGCCGCGTATGCAAGGAAGTTTTATTCATGCCGCGCATTATAAACGCACCAAGCACAATACACAAGCCTTCTGCATAGAATAAAATCATTGTTGCATTGGAGGTATGTTTTATGGAAATTTCTGCAAAGTCCTTCCCCTACAATACAAGCGTAATTACACGGAAGCAGTTCGACGACCATATTACCCTGTACAACGGCTATATTACAAAAACAAACGAAATTGCTCACACATTGCAAACCGACCCGCAGCGCTCGTCTGCTAACGCCGTCTACAGCCATTTTGGCGGGCTAAAACGCAGTCAAACCTTTGCGCTGGACGGCGTAATCCTGCACGAGCTTTACTTCGAAAATTTGGGAAGCGAAACCGCGCCCATTGGCAAAAAAACCCAGCTTCTTATGGATAAATACTTCGGCGGTACGGAAAATTGGAAGGCCGACTTTATTGCAACGGCGTTATCGGCACGCGGTTGGTGCGTTTTTTCCTACGAGCAACGCACCCGCACGTGCCATAACTTCCTCTTCGACAGCCACCACGACGGGCAAGTAACCCTTGCGTATCCCCTCATTGTCCTGGATATGTATGAGCACGCCTTCTTCCTGGACTACGGGACAGACAAAGCCGCGTACATTAACCGCTTTATTGCCCAAATCCCATGGGACGCAGTGGAAAAACGCATTGCAGTAGTATTATAAGGGCATATTGAAAATTCCCCTTGCGCCCCGCATACGGAATATGCTATAGTACACGCCGTATTCCCGAAACGGGGGCGTGGCGCAGTTGGGAGCGCGCTTGAATGGCATTCAAGAGGTCAGGGGTTCGACTCCCCTCGTCTCCAAAATTTTTACCTCATGGTGTTTTGCCATGAGGTTTTCTGTATATGCAAAAGGGGGTTCACATGAAAAAATTATCTGCAGTAATTTTTATTTTGTTTCTGGTATGTTTGCCTATGTATGCACAGGCGGCGAATGTAACGCGCATTTTACAGCCCGGCAATACATATACCTTCACGGGGTTGGACAGGCGCGTAATTTCCCATGTATCGGCGGCGGGGACGGGGCGTTACCAGTTTGTTAGCGTAAACGAGCGCGGAGAGGTAATTGATTTTGGCTTCGCCTTCGGGCGGTTTTCCATCAGCGGACAACAGGCGTTGCGCATCAGCCCGCTTGCACCCTTATCGGTTACGTTTGATGCAACGCGCATTTCGCTGGAAAGCCAAACAGGTGAACCCTTACGGCAAATTTTTGTGGAAAATACAATTATGCTTGAAAATGTCGGGCGCACGGGACGGCAAATACGCACTACCCAAACCAACCCCTTCGATGTAGTAATTACACTGTCCACAGGGGAAGTACAAGCCGCGCATCAAGGGGTGCGCTTTCCGCAATTTACGCTACCCCCGCGGGGCACAGCAACCATTACCGCGTATGACGGTGGGCTAACGCTTTATTTCCCGCAGGAATGGGCGGGCGACCTTACCGTGCACGCACAAACTACGCATACGGCGCTGGCGGCGCAACCCCTGCGGGCACATCAAGTATATACCCTCACGTTTACAGGCGCGCGCAATGCGGTGCTTGCCATCGAAGCGGCAAGCGGCGACGGCACGGTGATTTACGACTTTATTCTGCGCGACCGCCAAGGCTTTTCCATAGACCATGGCGAAGCATCAATCAGTACGCTAACACTAGCGCCCCACCAAAGCCTTACCCTTACCCCGCACCGCGACGCAACGCTGTTTATCCCCAATGCGTTGCAAACAGACGTACAAATACAACGCGTATTCGGCGAGGTTTCGCCCGCGTATTATCTAATAGAAGCGGGGGAAGCCCTGCGCATTACCAATTCTGATGTATCGCGCACCTATCAGGTAAATATACTTGATGCCTTCCATTACATGCTGGAGGTAGACGGCAACCGCACCTATATGGCGCAAAACCCTGCGGGCACGGTACACATTCCCCCACTTAGTGTGTTATTTATTGAACCTGCGCCGCTTACAGGGCGCACCTTGCCCTTGGAAGTGCGCTTTCCGGACAGCCCGGCTATTTTTTATACAATGGCAGTGCCTGTGTTTACCTATCAATTGATTCACGCAGGCGATACGCAACTGCTCAGCAATAATGGAGCAGATGCACAGCAATTTTCAATAACGGCTGCCGAGGGGCTGCCCATTTCCGTTGACTTCGCCCTTATAAATGCGAGCAATGCCGTAGTCGATTTCGGGCATTTGGAGTGCGGCGCAAGCATTACGCTGGAAGCAGGCTACCGCGCGCGCCTGACTGTAAATGAAGGCGGCGGGCAAGCATCGCTGGCGTTTCCCCTTTCGTACAAAGCAAGCGGGTTGACTGTGGAAGCAAGCCCTATCCCCGCACTTGTATACCGCACCGTAAACGCGGGGGAAGTTTTACGCATCGAAAATACAAGCCACCGATATAACCGCCCGCTTCTCATTGCAAATACGCATCCCCTGCGCGGCGTTTCTTTCGAATATGTACAAACGGACAACCGTAATGCCGTACTTTCTTACGGCGAAGGCAGCGCAACACGTTTTACCTTGCGCTACAGCGGGCGGCTTACGCTCATGCCTGCGGAAAATACCTCCTTGCAAATTGCCTTCCCCGCCGAGTGGGAAGCCCGCGCCCTTCGTTTTTCCTATGTAACGGAAGCGCCGTTATTTCGCATTACCTTGCACCCAAACCAGCGCTTAACGCTTCGCAACCATGCCGCCCATGAGATAAGCATTTCTAACAACCGCACGGCGCTCACCATCGCCCCAAATACTACGCAAACCATTACCGCCCCCCGCGGTGAGGATATGCATATTTGGATGCCCACCTCCCGCGCACGGCAAATGGGGCTTATTTAACGGGGTCGTACCGCACGGCGCGGTATTTTTCGGTCAAGGCATTTATATCCTCGGTAGTAATTTTTCGCGAAATTTGTGCGGGTGTATCCGATTTTTGAATGGGTACACCCTTTTGCATGTGCCGTTTTACCGTTAAGCGAAACTGCTTGCGCACCTCGTTTTCCGCAAGGCGCGTGCGTATTTCCTTACTCCTTTGGGGTAAAATGAAGTTTTTTTCTTCCTCGTATGCGCCGTCCAGCATATCTGCCGACAGGGTAACGGGGGAAAGCCCGCGCAAATACGCGATTATTGCGCGGAATATCATCGTTACAAAATAAACTAAGCCCAGCAAGGCAACCGCACCGCCGACAATCCAGTAAAGCATATTCATCACACGCATAAAAGGCGTTTCCGTCGGGGCAAATTCGTCAATGTCTACTAAAAATGCGTCCCGCGGCATTTGCTGCTGTACTGTATATTCGGCGCGGGAGCCATCCCATTCCATAGAAGGGCGCCACCCTTGTATTGCCGAAGCCGCAGGGGCAAATGCGCCAAAAAATAATACCAATGCCAGCAAAATAATTACTGCGCCCATTACCGTTGTAAAACGTGCGTCAAAGGATAAAATACGCGCAACGGGCTGCTTCGATGTGCGCGTAATATTTTCCAGACTTTCGTCTACGGCTGCCATTTTGCGGTGTATCAAGCACGCAGTAAGGATAAACAAGATAAGTAGCGGGTATAACACCGCAAGCCCCTGCCGCCCCGTATTCTCTGCCCAAAATGCCATAAATACATACAAAGCCGATACAAAAACAGGCGTAGCCGCTAAAAACGTAGACTTTGCAAAATACCGCTGCCGCAGGAAAAACAGTACACAAACAATACCCAGCACAAACCACAGCGGCGTATGTGTAAGCGCAACGCGGTAAATCTCTGCCGCGGGGAGTACGACAATACCCGCCCACATGACCATGCATATGCAATGATACATATTACGCATCAATGGCTTTCGGCTCATACAAGCACCACCTTGCTACGCAGACTTTCGCGCATATTTTGGGTATCAAGTATTATCCCTTGATGACAGGGAAGCACCCAACAAATGCGCCTTCCCTGTGCCAATAATCGGTCGTAGGCTTCTTCCAAATCCGCCCCGTGATAGGTGGAAATAATAATATATTCTGCGCTGTCTTCCTCGGTTATGTTTGTAAGCAATGCAGAAAAGCTTTCACTTACCCCGCGCGGAATATCCACATGCGCCAGTACGTCTAAAATATTTTCGTGGTGGGTAAAGCCCCGCCCTTCGGGTAAATCTGTGCCTTCTTCTGCGCCGATGCCGTTGGTAATAAAACGCAACGGTACATGGGCTTCGGCAAGTCGTGCGGCAAAGCCCACCGCCAGCTTAATATTATACTCGTCCTGTGCATCGGCGTGCCACAAATTGTGTTTTTCGAAGTTTAGCATTAACACAACGCGCCGATTGTTGGTAAATTCCCAAAGGTTTACCATTAATTCCTGTCCCGGATGCTGCGCCCCCTTGGCAGAAGCCTTGAAATTTATCGCCTTTATCGGGTCATTTTCGGTATATGCGCGTAACCCGCGGAAGGAAAAGGGGTCGGGGTGCATGGGTAAAAATGACTGCAATTGCCCATATACGCTTGTACAAATTGCATCCAGTTCTTGGGTTTCTAACGCGCGGGGGTACACAGTTAGCGCTGCCCGCGTTTGTAAAAAACGGGCGCTTTTATACTCCATCAGCATATCCCACCCACTGATATCCAGCCCTTGTATTGGGTAAAATCCGCGCTTTCCGCACACAAAGCTAAAGCGCCGCGTTACCCGCTGGAACATGAGTATATGGTATAAATCCTGCCGATAATATTCATCCGAAATTTGGTGTGCCGTCGCATCTGCAAAAAGCAAATTGCGCGAAACGCGGAATTTTACCGCCACCCAAGGCATGGGCAGCCATTTTTCGTTGGTAAGCGTTGTGGAAAGCTGTACGGTATCCCCTTCCGTTGCGTATGCAACCGAAAAGACCATTTCCACGTCTAATTTACGCAGAATTGGCCCGCGATACAACAAGCGCACTGTCCAAATCGCTGCTTGAATTGATAAAAATACCGCAATGCCCACCCATACCGCGGGCATTACATAAACACATCCTCGGTAGGTACGGGAACGCTCCCAAGCGCGTCGTTTATGACTTGTACTTTGCCGCGCACATTTGCCCGCGCTGCCCCACGCAATACAATGCGGTGGGGCAATACATAGGGTGCAAGCCGTTTTACGTCCTCGGGTATTACAAAATCACGCCCCTGCAGCAGCGCATACCCCTGCGATGCCCGCGCCAATGCAAGGGAAGCCCGCGGGCTAACCCCAAGCTGTACCTGCTCATGCCCCCGCGTAAATGCCGCAATATCGGCAATATATGTACATAAATCGGTATGCACGCGAGTGGCGGCAACGTCTTTTTGCACGGCAAGCCAATCCTCGGGCGTACTTACGGCGGCGAGTTTTTCCAAGGGTGAGTCCTGTAAAAACCGCGCAATAACCGCGGCTTCCCCTTCCCGCGTCGGGTAACCGATGTCCAGCTGCATCATAAAACGGTCCAGCTGTGCCTCGGGCAATGGGAACGTTCCCTGCGTTTCTACGGGATTTTGCGTAGCGATGACAAAATACGGCGGGGGCAGGGGGTATGTAGCCCCGTCCATGGAAATTTGCCGTTCTTCCATGCATTCCAGCAAGCCCGACTGCGTGCGGGGCGTTGCGCGGTTTATTTCATCAGCAAGCAGAATGTTAGTAAATAACCCGCCCGCTTTAAAGGTAAATTCCCCCGTTTTGGGGTTATATATGTTTAGCCCTGTTAAGTCCGTCGGCAGCAAATCGGGCGTAAATTGAATGCGCTTAAACGTACCCGAAATGGACAAGGCTAACGCTTTTGCCAACGTAGTTTTGCCCGTACCCGGTACGTCCTCTAATAAAATATGCCCGCCTGCCGCAAGGCAGACGAGCAACAGCTCAACCTCCGTGGTTTTGCCCACAATTACTTTTTCAATATTTGCACGAACGGCTTCGATAATTTGCTTAGACAATCCTATCCACCAGCAGACCCATTTCTAACAAGCCAAAACCATCGGTTTCCATTTGACCGCGCTGGTAATTGTAGTGGTAATTTAACCCCGCAAAGCGCATATGCTCTACAAGCGGTTCGCTTAGTAATTGCTGGGTATAGGACTGCAAGCCCGAGAAAATTTCAATATTTTCACCTATAGCAATGTTTACTTCTTCGAAGTTCATTGCTTGTACGCGCCCCGAATCGAAGGCGAAAAAACCGTCTTCCGAAAGGGAAAGCCCCAACATTTCCAAACGACCGCGGTTATAGAATACATTGTCCGCCACTTCGTAAGAAAAGGCGCGAAGCCCTGCGCTATGGTCTTGCGCCTGCATAAAGCCTGCGCTTCGGTTATAATTGTCCGCAAAAGCGCTCAAATTATCAACGAGATTGCCCATGGCTGTGTCCCACCCTTCTAAGTGGGCGGTACGGTTAAAGTCCTGCATATCGTTAGCGGTGCGATGGGTAGCGGCACGTAAATCGACCACGCCGTGGGATACCGAGCGGGCATAGTTGACCATTTCGTTTTTAACCGATTTGTTAAGTACGAAAACAGGACCGGAGGTTTCCGGCGTTTCGCGCTTATTGGCAATACGGCTGCGGCGGGGGCTTTGATTATCCGACCCGCGCGTATTCGCGTTGCTTACGATATACGGCTTGTATAAATTGTAGTAGAACAAACTTGTTAACATACAACCAGCCTCCTTGCTGAATTGCAAACTCCTACAGCTCTGTATCGACAGCAACGCTGGAAAAGTTTATAGTAAATGCATAATTTTAGAAAGTCGGTGGCAAAATGCACGAAGAAAACAAATTATCCGTGGTACGCGACGCCATTTTACAACAAATAAACGAAAAAACCGAGGGGCTTCGCGCCCGCCACGAAGGCGTAGTGGAAGCCCGCCGTTTAATGTACAAGGCGACCCACGTAGTGCGCGATTTTGACGATGTAGTACTGCTCACTATGTACGCGCAGGAAGTTGCTGCCACCGAAGCCGCCTACGGCGAAACCGGCAAAGCCCTTGCCAAGCTAACCCGCATACTCAATACCCCTTACTTCGCACGATTGGATTTTACGGAAGAAGGCTACGACGATGTAGAAGAAATTTATATTGGGCGGCATTCCCTGTTCGATGAGGCGACGCAAAGCTTCCATGTATACGATTGGCGCGCGCCTATTTCGTCCCTATATTACGACTACGGCGTGGGCAAGGCAAGCTTTTCCGTGCCTGTAAAGGAAAATCCGCTTATTCACGGAGAAATAACGTTAAAACGCCACTATCAAATAGAACAGGGAAAATTACTTTACTTCTTTGACAGCGACCTTGCGGTAGAGGACGATATTCTGCGCAAGGAATTATCCAAGGTAAGCGACGCAAAAATGCGTACCATTATCCATTCTATTCAAAGCGAGCAAAATAAAGCCATACGCAGTGAGTCGGACTCTGTGCTGGTTTTCGGTCCTGCGGGCAGCGGAAAAACCTCCGTAGGGCTTCACCGTCTTGCCTATCTCTTATACCGCCACCGCGAAACACTGCAAGCGGGGCGGGTGCGCATTTTTTCGCCCAACTCGGTGTTTGCGTCGTACATTGAAGGCATTATCCCCGACTTAGGCGAGGACGATGTAGCGCACCTCGATTTTGCCCAACTCATTGCCGCCCATTCCCACAAGCCCTTCCACGACGGGTACGAGCTAATTGACTATATTTCCACCTGCGAAGAAAATGCCCCCCGCCTTCTGTGGCTTGCGCAAAAATATTCGCCCGCTTTCCTTGACCATTTGGAAGCCGTAGTACGCGCCCACGCGCCCTCCTTTGCCGAGGACGTGTATTTTATGAGCGATAAAATCTGCGACAAGCAACGCCTGCAAGCGCTGTATGCCGACCGTACCTCCGCATCTAATTTGTCCGGCAAAACCGCACGGGTTTTAGATTATGTACATCAATGCTTTGCCGCGTATTACCAAAACAATAAAAAATCCATCACCCAATTATTCGAGTCCGTTTCGCAGGAGGATTTAACCGACGAGGAAGCCCGCCAACGCTACGAAGAGGAAAAAAATATTGTAATTACCGACCTGCGCAACCGCCTGTCCCCCAAGGCAACTAAACTCTACGAAAGGGCGTTAAAAACATGGAAAAACGCCCCCGACATCCGTTATATTTTCACCGCACAAAAACAAGAAGCGCGCTGTTTTGAAGATGCCCTTGCGCTCCTGTACATTTCCATTCTTACGGGGCGCATACCTGCAGACAAGACCGTAAAGCACATTCTCCTGGACGAAGCGCAGGACTGCTGTCACTTGCAACACCGTATTTTGCGCACGCTGTACCCTTCAAGTAATTTTACAATACTCGCAGACACCAACCAAGCCCTATACCCCAACATTAACCTGCACCACCGCACCGAATTAGAAGCCCTATACCCCGGCACACAGGTGATACCCCTTACCAAAAGCTACCGCTCTACCTACGAAATTAACCGCTTTGCCGGTCAATTTTTAAGCGAAGACACCGCCCCAATTTCCGACGCATCCCTTTACATGCGCCACGGCGAAGAACCGCAAGTAATTACAACCGCCGACCCCTTCACCGCGGTAAAAGAAATTCTCACCGCCTTACCTGAGGAGTTTAAAACCGTGGGTATTCTGCTTTCTACCAAACAAAAAGCGCGGGATTTTTACACCGCAATGACAAAGGGACTGTATCATACGACTAATACAGTCCCCGCATTAATTGATGCTGCCGAAAGCCGATTTACCCAAGGGCTAATGATCATGGCTGTACCCTACGCCAAAGGGCTGGAATTTGACGCCGTCATATGCCCTGAGTTCGGCACGCTGAGCGATAGACTAATGTATTTAATATGTACCCGCGCGCTGCACCGGTTGTATTTAATAGGAGCTGCCCCGGTTTTTTAAGTATTGTATAATCCTACGCCGCTTGGTGCATATCACAACACAAAAGCCCCCGCGGGATAACCCGCGGGGGCGATGCTTTTACAAGTGGTTTATCGTCTTAGCGGGAACTTACGCAGCGGGAACGATGAGCCATTGGCCGTTGTCAGGGAACAAGCTAAAGCCAAACAAGCTGGGGATAGCCGAGATGGGTACAAAGATGCGTCCATCTTGGTTAAATGCAGCACCTACGATAACAGTGCGGGGTTCGCCGCCTGCTACAGCTACGGTTGCGCTGTTGGTTCCTGCAGCAGCAGCCATAACTACGGTACGGTTGTTGCCGTCTGCACCCATTGCGTTGATGATGGCATAGCCATTTTCAAAGTCAAGGGTAGAACCGGGGATAACGTTAGCAAAGAAGCGAAGGCTCAATGCATTGCCGATAACAGCAGGTTGACCATCAAGTTGTGCAAATTGAGAGATAGTACCTACATAGTTGTCGGGGCGGGGTACTACAATTTGACCGGGGGCTTGACCCGGGGGTACATCGTCGGGCTCAAGGTCTACGTCTGCGCCAAAGATAGCGATTACTTGACGGTATGCGCTGTTAGCAAAACCTTGTTGTTCTTGTGATTGTACAGCAGAACCTTTGATTACCATTTCAAGCTGGATACCGGGCACAGCAGGGATTAAACCGGTAATGCTGCTGCTAAAGGTTACGCTGGCAGGTTCGTTTGAAGCGCGGTTTACGGTGAATAATACACCTGCGAAAGCGTGTAGTACGCCGCCGTTTGCACTTACATTTAATGCATTGCCCGTGATTTGTGAGCCGGAGGAAAGCTCAAAGTCTTGTCCGTCAACGGCGGCGGTTACGTTAAACGAATGACCGCCCAAACCAAGGGTTGGCATTGCAAAGGGGTTGCCGTTTGCATCAATTGCGCGAAGGAAAATGCGGAACTCGTTGTCTACTTCAAACACGTTTTCGTCTACTGCATCAACGGTTACAGGTGTTAAAGAACGACCTAAGAAGAAGTCGAAGTCTTGCATTACGTGTGAGAAGGGAAGCACAACGGGTGCGCCTGCGGTAATGGTAATGGGGTCTTCAATTTCTGCAATGGTTAGGGTTTGGGATACCGTTGCGGGTAAGCCTACTGCGGTAACGGTTGCTCTTACATCAGTGTCGCCTAAACCGGGTGCTACACGAAGACGCAATTCAATTTCAACCCTACGTGGTATGATTGTACCAGCAGGAGGACCAGCAGGTATGAATAATGGGGTAACCATTTGTTGGGTGTTGCTTACGAAAGTTCTGCTTGTTTCTGCATGGTTCCAGTCACGCCATGCGTTGTCGCTGCCGTGGGTGTTACGTGAACGGATTGCGGCAATTTCTACGCCCGGTGTGTCGATGGTTACCATTATGGGTGCTTGCAGGAAAGAGCCCGCACCGCGTTCTTCAACGGTAATTACTGCACTGTTCCAACCGCTACCGGGGGTAATGCCCGAACGAATGGTGGGAGCTGTAGCAGCTGTAATGTTAATACCGCGTACGGTTTGGGTGGCTACACGTACGGAATTGCTGCCTTGAACACGGCCTGCGCCGCCTTCTGTAACAGCTACGGATACATTTAAGTCTTCGTTACGCACGGTGCGACCTGCCACGGGGCGTAATTGTAAGCCAGAAATATCGAAGAAACCTCTTTGTGCAGCCAGTGTTGCGTTTGCATGACGTCCAGTCAATGCAATATCCGTAAAGGTAACTGTGGTGCGGGCTTCATTAACTGCACCTGTTATAGCGGCTCCGAGTTGTGCAAAACCGTTGTTCGGAGGTACAGCAAGTGAACCATGGGTATTATTATCAGGCCACAAGTAACCGCTGGGTGCAGTTAGAACTACCTCAAAGGTACGTGTAGCGGTTAAGGGAAGACGGCCATATTCGCTAATGCGGATATTGCTTACGCCTTGTGCGGTAGTTAGGTTTGGCAATTGAGGAACAGTCCCCGTGCTTGCAACGGTAAAGTTGTTTTCATTTAACCCGTCGATCTGTTGGCGGATAACCAGCTGTGCGTTGGTTAAAACGCGTTGTGGCATCCCTTGGTTAATGATGGGGTTAATAAGGTCAACGGTAAGGCGTACACGTCGGTCGTTAACATTTTGAACTACCAGTTGAAAATCTACATAACCACCAAAGAGAGGACTATCGGTGGTGAGTGCAGTGCCTTGCGTTAATGGGAAAATTAAGTCGTGTGTGCCAGCAGCTTGCGTGGAAGCACCTACGCCGGGGCGAGCTGTAGAATTGGGTGCAATGTCTGTCGAACCACCAATTACGGATAGCGCGCCGATTACAGCTGTGCCACGGTCATCGTTTAATGTGGCGCGAAGTGAAAGGGCGCCCCATGACGTAGTGGAAAGATATTGTGCAGGAATTCTAAACTGCACAGTCCTGTTTGCCGTAGTTACAGTGTCATAATTCCCGAGATAACCAACACGGGCGGGTTCGGTTAACAACTCACCAATGGGGTCGCTACCAAAAACGGTTACAGGCACAAGTGACAACATCATCACTAACGCCAGTAGTAAAGCTACTTTCTTTTTGAGATTTTTCATGTTTTCTCCTTTTCGGTTCTTGAAATATTCCGCCGATGGTTTTCATCGTGCGGTTTCCGTTTCTATTGCGCAAGCGTTGTATATATAAATGAAGCGATACGCGCTTGTACAATCGGGCAGGATTTAGCCCTGTTTTGCTTCGCAGGCACATAGCCCGCATTGCGTCGGACGCGTCCGACCCGAAGGGTTTTGCCGACTTTTGCTGCCGTTACCAACGGTGCGGTAACGCAGGTTAGTGAACTTTTTTTTTCACACATTGCTTGTGCGCTATTTAATATTGTGGTACGCTGTGCAGTTGCGTGTTTTTAAATGAAAAAAAGCGACTGTCGTTTTGTCGTCAGTCGCTTTTTTGGGGTATTATTTTAGTTAAATTTACAACTCGGTTGCCGCTGTTTGCGCGCGTTTTTGCACGGCTTCAATTTCCTCTGCGGTCATTCCGCTTTTAAACCGTTCGCTATTTATGCGCAAGTAACGCTTGTATTGTTCATCTTTATTGGCTTGCATCACTTCTTGGGCAAGAAAATTTTCAAATAACATGTCTTCTTGAAATTTCCGCATTTCGCGGTCGGCTGCCATAATATCAGCCCTTTCTGCCAAAAATATTACTTTAAAGCGGATTATACCGCAGTTTATATACATATGTAAACATATTTGCAACCCAATAAAAACGTGGTATATTGCCCCTATCCTAAAGAAGAAAGAAGGAATTTAAATGAACGCAGTAATTTACGCGCGCTACAGCTCGTCCAACCAAACAGAGCTATCTATCCAAGGGCAATTGCAGGTATGCAACAAGTACGCCGCCGCCAAGGGCTACACCGTCATTGACGTGTATGCAGACCGCGCAATTTCCGGCAAGACGGCGACCAACCGCCCCGCATTTATGCAAATGATAGAAGACAGCGACGCGAAGGACTTTTCCGCAGTGCTGGTGTACCAGCTGGACCGCTTCGCACGCAGCCGATTGGATTCCAACCTTTACAAGGCGCGCCTGCGCGAAAACGGCGTACGGGTATTTTCCGCACGGGAGGATATTTCAACCGATGCCAGCGGCATTCTAATGGAAGGCTTATTGGAAAGCCTGGCAGAATACTATTCCCACGAGCTTTCCCAAAAAGTGAAGCGCGGGTTATACCTAAAGGCCCAAAAGGGGCTGTACTCCGGCGCGGCAGTTACCCCGGGCTACAAGGTGCAAAATAAGCGCTATGTAATAGATAAGACCCTCGCGCCCGTGATACAGCGCATTTATGCCATGTACTTAGCCCAACACGGCATAAACGCCATTGTACGCACGCTAAAGCAAGAAGGCATAAAAAATGCCGCGGGCAACGCGCTGGATAAAAGCGCAATACGCCGCATACTCACCAACCCGCGCTATACAGGCCTGCTGCGCTACGGCGAGGTAGAAGTGCCAAACGCAATACCCCGCCTAATCTCCGACGAGGCATTTCTGCAAGTACAGGAGCGAATCGCAAGGCGTTGATAAAATGAAAAAATTTCAATAATAAAACAGGGTGACTGTATTATACTGATAATACAGTCACCCTGTTTTACTGCTTCTCTTCACTCTTTTCCCCGTCTTGGGGGCGTCTTTCTGCTTCTGTAAGTAAGCTGACTTCACCACTTTTATATTTTGGTTTTTCACTTACAAAAAAAGCCCTCTTGTTAAGATAAATTTCATCAGCTATACATTCGCCGCAACCTCGCTAATTCCAAAAACATTTAACTCATTGGAAAGAAAAGATAAATACATTGTGCGCCCATATTCTTCGTCCAACTTTCTGTAAATGCCGTCCTCTCGCCCTTCCCAAGGGCTATCTGCAAGAACCATTGGAACGCCTGTTTCCATTGGTACACCTATTTCAAAATCACAGTCAACAATATACACCCACTTATTTACAAACTCTTTACGCATTTCATTTTCCGTCATGCGTTTAGGATTTTCCAAAATCACATACATACCGCATACCTCCTGCATGATTTTTCGTAAGCAAAGTATAACACAATTATTACTTCTCCTCACTTGCTTTAGACTTTACATTTTAGGGGTTAATAGTAATAATCAAGAGCATGAAAAAATAACCGACCCCTGTCACAAGGATAAGCCGGTTATTTTTCTGCTTTTTAGAAATATAATTTGAGCAACCCCGCCGTCTAAAGCGGTTGTGCCAAAGAGGGAGCGTTCCTGCGCGCTCTCTTTTTATGCGCCTATTCTACCATTCACTTTACCCGTTTGCAAGCAAAATTATTGCTGATGCATACCCCCGGTATCGCAAGGCGTTGATAAAATGAAAAATGTGCAGTACAATACGTGAAAATGAAAATAATAAGGGGGCAACGACATGACCGACCGCGAAATGAAAAAGCACCAAGAGGAAATGCTGTACGAAAACTACTTTGCCCAAGAAATGCTCTCCGCTAATAAGCTGGAAGGCTATAAGCAATATTTAGCCGTTACCAACCGCAAAGCAAAAAGCGGCATGAACGCCGATGAAATTGAAGCCGTACAAAAACGCGCACAAGAATCGGCAATGGAGTACAAGTAAAATTTTCAACAAAACAGGGTGACTGTATTATCCGTATAATACAGTCACCCTGTTTTATTGCTTCTCTTCACTTGCTTTAGACTTTACGTTTTAGGGGATAATAGTAATAATCAAGAACATGAAAAAATAACCGGCCCCATGTGTTTTCGTCGCAAGGGTCAAGCCGGTTATTTTTCATCTTTTGAAATTTAATTGAGCAGCCCCGCCGTCTAAAGCGGTTGTGCCAAAGAGGGGACGCCCACGAAGCGTTCCTTCTTTTTATGCATTTATTCTACCATTCATTCTTCCCTGCTGCAACATTTTTATTACATTCCTTTTACATGCGTAAAAAGCGCATAAGTGTGTACAATTTTAGAATAATATGACTATCGGCGAAAAACGGGTGAATATTACAACTATGTTACATTTATGCAAAAAAGGTTGAACGCCAAAATTCACCATGCTATATTCCGTCGGCAATATGAATATTGTGCTTTTTGCGATATTTGTATTGAAAAGGAGTAGGCGCTCCGCACGCTATGTTACGATTCGCTTACATTGTGGCGCAATTTGTTGACTTGGCGTATCGAGGGTGCTATATTCCACCCATCAAGCGGAAAAACCGCTATACACAAGGAAGGAGGATTTGGTTTTTGCGGGAAATTGCTGGGCGTGACCACACCGCCAAGGCGCAAAAGTACCGTCGTTTCACTGGGTTTGCTAACCTGCGTTAATAAACCCTTCGGGTCGGACACGTTCCGACGAGTTATGTAGGGGCTAAATCCTGCCCGGCAAGATGCGCTTCATTATATATGAAGCCATGTTGTAGAAACGGAAACCGCGAGGCGTAATCCACCCGCGGAATATTTCAGAAACCGAAAAGGAGAAAACATGAAAAATCTCAAACAAAAAGTAGCACTCCTGTTGGCATTAGTGATGATGTTTGCACTTGTACCAACAAATGTATTTGGTCGCGGTATTATGGACTATCGTCCGGTACGTACCGTTGGTGAAACCGCAACCCAAGACTTGTATGGCTTTACCGTAACCTTCCCCTTCACCGCAGACATGCGTCCCGGTGCTGCTGTGTCTGACACAGTAATCCTGCCAGGCGGCGTTTCCATCCCAAGCGTTGGCTTGCGTATTGTTGCAAGCGGTGACGGCGCAGAAAATACCATCATCAGAGATGTAAACGTCGTTGGTGTTGGTATTACCACTGGCGCTTCCCTTATCCTTAACGAGCCCGGCGCGGGCGGGTTTGACGGCGGCGCACGCGACGTAACTATGCCTGTATTAGGTGCCCTTACCGCTCCCGCAGGTGCACAAGGCGGCGTTATGGTAAACTGGATTACCGTAACCTTTAATGCAACTACCGCTCATCACAACACCAACTTCAGCATGTTCTGGGATGTAGTTCGTTCCGAAACACCTTCTATTATCTCAGACCGTATTACCCTTATCGACAACCAACGTTTGACCACCAATGTTGGCGTGCGTAATGGTTATGCTATTACCGCCGGCACGGTTCAGCCTTTCCGTCAACAACATGCTGCTGGACCACAAACAATCGCTCACATCAACCTTCAAGAGCGTGAAATCGGCAACTTCCTTCGTCATGGCGGCACTGTAGTTGTTGAATTGCTTGCACCCGCTAACTACTTCTGGGCAAACACTGCACCCAGTTTAGTAGGTACAGGCGCATTTGCTGGCGAAACCGTTGCTCCTTCTACTCCTTTTAACCGTTTACCTGACGGCGGCATTGACAATCGCTTGGCACGTATTGAAGTATCTGCCGCTGATGTAGAAGCAATGCGTGGTTTCGGTGGCTTGGGTACACTTTCTATCCAAGGTTTACAACTGCAACCCATCGCCGGCTTTACCCCATTTGCTGCAGACTTGAACGTTCGCGTTCGTGTACTGTCCGGTACAAGCGGCGGTCTTGGTTCTAACGTAGAGCATTTCTCCGTTGGTAGCTTGTTAGTAGCTCGTCAAGAACTGATTGGCGTAACCCCAAGCCGTTACGGTGACCCTGTGGATATCCGCACCGGTCAAACCGCTGGCACATGGTCGGCTCCCATCCTTATCCATGAAGATGGTATCCATTCTTTCTTAGACCAAGTATCTCTTTCTGCAAGAACTGCTAACCCCGGCGTAGAAATCATGGGCGCTCGCGTTCGTGTATTCAACTTTGGTACAGCAGTAGGCGGTAGCGGCCGTGGTGATGGCGCATGGGTATCCATGAATGACTTCATCAGCATTACCCGCGACCGTGTAGACTTCCACACCGTAACGGGCGCCGGTGGCACCAACCGCCGCACCATCGAGTTACAACTTCAACTTCGTTCACTGCCTAACTATGTTGGCCGTGACGTAAACACCCAAGTTGAAATTGATGTATATGGCGTAGTAAGCACCCGTGCAGAACTGAACGTATCTCGCCGTGTACACGTAGCAAACCTGTTTGACCCCATTTTCTTAACCGCAGATGCACCTGTAAACATTCCTTTCGGCGTACACGCAATTGGTGTTGCTCTTAATAGCACCCTTGCAAACGTAACCATGGAAGAAACCGCAGCAGGTCGTCTTGCACAAGGCAGCCGCTTGGATGTATACCTTATCCCCACCTACCGTGGCTTGCCCTTGCACCTTGGTTTAGGTATTGCCGGTCTTGCAGGCAGTGCAGTATTTAGCACCGCAGCAACCCAAGTAGTTGGCGGCAATGGCGTTCTTACCTGCGCTAACAACAGCGGCTTGCGCTTACGTGCAGTGCCCAACAGCCCCAACCTTGAAATGCCCACCGGTGCATTGGGTGGTGTAAGCTTCATCGTAGAGCAAGCATCTAACAATGGCGCCGGCGCAATCGACTTCGTAAACAACATGTTATTCGGCGCAATGTGGAACATGCCCGGCATCGCAATTGACATGGTATTCGGCGGCCCCGCTGTTGAAAACTTCTCTCTTGAAGATGCACCCATGCCTTACAACATCACCGTAGCAACCTTATACGACCAAGCACCTCCCGTTGGTGATGACACCCGTCGTCCCGAACAAGGTCCCGGTCAAATCGTAGTACCCCGCCCCGATAACTATGTAGGTACCTTCTCTCAGTTTGACATGGTTGAAGGTCAACCCGCAGTAATCGGTTCCGGCGCAACCGCAGCATTAAGCCTTCGCTTCTTCGCTAACCTTATCCCCGGTTCTACCCTCGACTTTGAAGGTGGCTATGCCATCATCAACGCCGTAGGCGCAGACGGCAACAACCGTACAATCACCATGT
>Ga0209755_10001869_pt1 | contig 30860 bp, 36 predicted proteins | sample TergutCo191P1_FD_187301 | JGI IMG/M metagenome (GOLD analysis project Ga0209755, IMG submission 187301) | Cornitermes sp. P1 segment gut microbial communities from Petit-Saut dam, French Guiana - Co191P1 (SPAdes) (version 2) | ecosystem: Host-associated > Arthropoda: Insects > Digestive system...
AATGTTCCATCGCCGCTTGTGAATACGCCGGCAGTGATGCCACGAAAAAACTCTTCGGCGTGCAGTTTCATCCGGAAACAGAACATACTGCATTTGGCAAAGAGATTATGAAAAATTTCCTATATGATATTTGCGGTGCCACCGGCGATTACAAACTCGATGATTATATAAACACACAAATAAACCAAATTCGCACGCAAGTCGGTAATCAAAAAGTATTGTTGGCACTCTCCGGCGGTGTGGATTCTTCTGTATGCGCAGCCTTATTGTCCAAAGCCATTCCCGGGCAATTAGAATGTGTTTTTGTCGATCACGGCTTCATGCGGCTTCATGAGGGTGATGAAATTGAAGCAGCCTTTGCACCGTTTGACCTCAACCTCATCCGTGTAAATGGCGAAACCCGCTTCTTAAATAAAGTCGCAGGCATCTCCGAGCCGGAAGCAAAACGCAAAATCATCGGTGAAGAATTTGTGCGCGTCTTTGAAGAGGAATCCGGCAAACTCGGCGACATTCCCTTCCTTGCACAAGGCACCATTTACCCGGATATTGTTGAATCCGGCGGCGAACACGGTGCAACCATCAAGAGCCACCACAATGTTGGCGGATTGCCTGAAAACCACAAATTTACCGGATTGGTCGAACCCCTCTCCGGACTGTTTAAAGACGAAGTACGCATCATCGGCGAAAAACTCGGACTCCCCGCGGCACTTGTGCACCGCCAACCATTTCCCGGCCCCGGCCTTGCCATCCGTGTCATCGGAGAACTCACCAAAGAAAAACTTGACACGCTGCGCCATGCTGATGCCATCGTCCGCGAAGAACTGGACAAACTCGAAGTCAAACCCAACCAATACTTTGCCGTTATGACCGACACCTATTCCGTCGGTGTCAAAGGTGACTTCCGCACCTACGACCCCGTTGTGGCAATTCGCGCCGTTGTTACCACCGACTTTATGACATGTGACTACATGCCCCTACCGCATGATGTACTGGGTAAAATTTCCGCACGGATTACATCAGAAATTAAAAATGTGAGCCGAGTGGTTTATGATATTACAAGCAAGCCACCCAGCACGATTGAGTGGGAATGATTATTTTCGTTTCATAGAATTTCATATCTTTTCACAAACCCGCATTTCATCACTATTTCAAGCGGGTACGTGTTACATATCGTTTCATATCATTTTGTCTACAAACGTATTTTTTCATATTATTTTGTCTACAAATTTGCCTACAAGAATGTGACATATGTCACATGGATTTGCGGGGTAATTCTATGTGTATTTTGCATCTTGCATACATTCAAAGTTATAAGCTTTTTTCCATGCTGTCAGAACGCATATAAAGCCCCTGTGTGACATGCTCATATTTACCCCAAGCATTGATTGCAAATAAATAACCCCGCTTGTGTGGCTCTTGTATGAGCGCATAGCGGGGTTATTGTGGTTATGCTCGCAGTTGTTCCGGAAATTCATAGAGTTCTTCAAGTTCCAGTGCGCTATCAAGTATCCGTTCGGCTTCTTTATCGAGTAAGCGCATAATGTCGCCCAGTGGTGCGCCGTTTTTGTATCCGTATGAATCTGCACTTATCCTTACAAACTCAATCGAACCCCTCAGCACGGCGACATCAACCGTGTGCGCTTGGATCTTCTCGCTTAATGTGATCATGCCACCACTCCCCCATTTCCACAAGATATCCAACATACTCATGTGCATCATCAGTTGTAAATCCCGCAAGCCTGTATGTTGCGTGTGCTTCGGCATATTTCTCTATATGCTCAATCAAATTGTTAATCGCACCCCACAGCACAGGCGAATCAAAAAGTTTTGTAATATCTTCGTGTAAATCAGCAGCAATGTTACTGTATGTGTGCCAGTCTTCTAAGGCCATCAGAACACTCCTGTCTGCTTTTACAATCTGTTCAATGGGCTTTGAATACTTTAAGCGGTTCACGTACTTCGTGGGTGTATTTTTTGCAATACTCATGCCACCACCTCGCCATCTTCGTGCCATAGATGCACAAGGTCGTCATCGCCACTGTTCAGCACGGCAAATGTGATGTGTATATATGCGCTGAAGCGGTCAGCAGCTGATGCATCCTTGTAATCGTCCATGTAGCTGTTGATGATGTCGATACCCGCTTGTGTGTACTTGGCTTTACCGCCGGAGCTTGATTTTGCTTTCGTCATGTTCTCATCCCTTATATTTGTATTGTGTACCCGGCAGAGCGAGTGTTATAATCATCTCGCCCCGCTGTGGGTATGGTTGACCCTTTACGAGTAGCTTCGCGATGGCTTACGTAAGGGTCATTTTTTATGCCACTTGGAAGCGATGCACTTCATACCGCTTCATGTAACGGCTCGTAAGGTCGGGCAAGTCGTGCTTCAATGCTGCTGTGTCCAACCGCTCTTGCTGGTACGGTGTGTAGCGTATTGTGAAGATGTCCACATGGATTGCATCCGTGTCCTTCGCTTCCAGTTCGCTAATGAGCGACCGCTTTACTTGTTCAAGCTCTGCTTCATACTGCTTAATCATTGCTTGCAGTTCCCGGTACCGTCTCGCCTTGCTTGCGAGTGTTCTTGTGGTCATGGTGTCCAACTCCTTTATAGTGTGGTGCTCGGCACGTATCGTGTGCCAACCGGGTCGATGCTCGCCAACTCCAGCGGGGTCATCTCGCTTGACCTTGCGCCCTTTGCCTTAGCTGTAACGTGTCGGGGGTGACAACGGTAGTCTTAACCTTCCTACTCGGCGGGTCAGTGGTGAGGGGCTTTGGTCGTGCGCTGCGCGTCTTATAGTCCATCCGGTCTCACTCTTATCTGGCAATCTCCGTTTCGCTCTCGCTACTTTGTTTAAACCTTGCCTGACCTTGTGAGTATATTATACAATAACGTCAGTACATTTGCAATGGTTGATTCAATAAAAAAATGCACAAACTTTTAATGTAATAACGTCAGTGTTTTTGTTCATTGTGTATATTGACGTTATTACAGTTTCTGCATATAATTATGCTAGTGGTGAAATGTATATCCACTAAGAAAAATAAACCCTGCTTTAGGGTGGTTGGAGTGATTACATGGCAGTGAGTGAAGCCCGCATTAGAGCAAATCGTAAATATAATGAAAAAGCTTACGACCGTATTGAATTAAAAGTTACTAAAGGCAAGAAAGCGACCTTGCAAGTCCACGCACTTGATAGAGGCGAGAGCTTAAACGGTTTCGTCAATCGTGCGATAGATGAAGCGGTGGAGCGGGATAATGCAAGATAATAAACGATACGCAACGTTATGACAACATACAGCACATAAAACAGTTGACGGATTAATGCATCTGCATTAAAATCAAGGTGTGCATTAAAAATGAGCACAATATTAATAAGTCCTTAGCAGTAAGCCCCCCACCATAAGGGGAGTGCCGAACCTCTGGGCTTTTTTCTTGGAGGCATACGATGGAAAAAACAGCAATACTTGTTGATGGTGGATTTTACACCAAAAGAGCAAATTATCTGTGGGGAAGCAAAACCCCCGAAGACAGAGCCAAAGAACTTGTAACTTATTGCATGAACCATTTACAAGATAAAAATACAGATAGACAACTGTACCGAATTTTCTATTACGATTGTCCGCCCTTAAATAAAAAGATGCACCACCCATTAACAAATAATTTTATTGATTTTGGAAAGTCAGATTTGTACATGTGGATGACGGCATTTCTTGACGAACTTCGCAAAAAAAGAAAATTTGCTTTGCGTCTCGGTCAACTTGTTGAGGGCAATATAAATTACACTTTAAAAGCCAATATTGTTAAAAAATTGTGCAACGGTACGTTAAACATAAGTGATTTAAAAGAAAATGATTTCACGCTCAATATTTCTCAAAAGGGTGTTGATATGAAAATAGGACTTGATATATCGTCAATGGCACACAAAAATCAAGTGAGTCAAATCGTATTAATATCCGGCGACAGCGATTTTGTACCCGCTGCAAAACATGCCCGCCGTGAAGGTGTTGATTTTATACTCGACCCTATGCACGCGACTATCCGGCCGGATCTGCAAGAACATATTGACGGGTTAAAGACATATGCACCTAAAATTCCAAAAGCATCAAAATAAAAGTCGTTAAGACATTCCATTAGCGGGGCGTCTTTTTTGATGCCTCGCCACAGCGCAGGAAACAGCCCTACATTGCACGACTTGATTTTGTGGACAAATTCACACAAAACACATAGTTTTGCTGAAATGAGCCGTTTCCGCTTCGCTGGTGGCAATATAATGCAACATGGTCAAATCGACAAATAAAAAGCACCTTACGCCTGTAAGATGCTTGATTCATTATCATTCTGTCTTTGCCTGTTCTTCTAAATACTTTTTGCGTGCTTCTTCAAGCCTTGCAATAAATTCATCCATACTTTTTTCGGCTTCATCACGTTCCTTGTCTGTCAACGGTCTATGTCCTACGACTTTTGGGATTGAATCATCGTTCCAACGTTTATCGGAAAATGGTTTTTTCTCACTCATCATGTCCACATCCTTTATTCAAGCTCATGCGCCCCACTGAACACCGGTGGCACTAAGTGCGTCATCTTTAGCCGTGAATCGGTTAAGCCGTGCCGCTTCGCTAAAATCTCAGCCGCCTTTAGCCGCTCCATCCCATCCGGTGCTTTAGTCACCTTACGCGCCGAACGCTTGCCGCGTCCACGACCGACCATGACGATGGTCTCCGCAGATGTCTCCCCGCGCATTACTGCTGTCAAGTGATGCTCGACTTCGTAGGCATCGGCGAGAGCGGCATCCCTCATGCGCTGCAAGGCTTCTTCGATGATTGCAGCAATGTCGCTACGCTTCAACAGTCGTGCTCCGATTGAATACGCTGTCTTAACGCTGTACCCGGCACGTATCGCCGACTGCGTGGCATTGAAGGCATCGAAGCCATTTAAATACTCTTCAAGAAACCGTCTTTGTCTGACTGTCATATCCACCACCATTTTTTATTATACTACTATTGATTACAGCCGTGTTTTTAATCCAACTTTAAGTTTTGCGAGTATTTACTCACAAAACGGCAAGTCTTGCAAATTTGGCTTGTTTTTCATTTGCAACACTTGCAATATACAACACTTATACGTCTTGCTGTCTTGCGGCTTGTTTTGCTCTTCCGTTTTTTAACCGCTCGGTCATTGCGACCTTCTGCATGCATAGCCGCGTACTCCGTTGAAGATGTTCTTGTGCTGATGAACGCATTCAATCCCCTGCCATCCGGCACCGTTCCGTGTAATTCGTGTGGTAGGAATTAGCAAGCTTGTAAAACAATCCGGTGTTACATTTCCACAAGGTAGCAAGCATACCCCGCTTTGCATCTTGGCATTGTTCAGCCTGTATGCGTATTGCCAGTTGTTCATTTGTCATTTATAAACCGCTCCAATCTGATATAATCAACGTGGGCATGTCGTTCTCATCCGGGAGCGGCTTTTTATTTGCAAACTTTTACATACGCGCACATAAGGCATTGATGCCTACGTTTCTCAACATTTTCCATGTGCTGAAAACGCAAAGTGCTGATGTTTCTTGACTTTCCCACATTGTACAAATATTGAGTTTTTTATAAAAAGCGGGGATGTTTTACGCTGAAAGTGCGTAGTTTTCAATATTTTTCATAGAAATCATGCTCGTACATATACCCGATAAATCCGGGAATGATGTCAGCGGGGACGATCATGTCATCCGGGAATGCGTCTTGCTTAAAGCCCACAAATGTACCTGCGTTGTTATAAACCCGTCCATTGATGAATGCCTTATGCTGCTTTCGCTCATCTTCTGTAAACGGTCTTAATGTGTCAGTACACCGCGCATCAAGATAACCTCTTAACATACCGTCTTTCGTTGTCTCCCATGATGACGGCTCCACACAACGATAACCGCCATCATTAGTATTCTCGTCCGCAAGTTCATCGATTTTATACACTGCGACTAAAGATTGAGTTGCTCTATCCTGTTCATATGCCGGGTTCCTAATCCACATGTTTATACTCCTCTTTTTATGTTTTTATCATTTCCACAAATTATAGTACCCTGCTCAACATATACTTATTACGTATATACTATAAACGTAGTATTTATAAGGGCTGTAAGGTGTTTTATACTTATTACGTAGTTGATACTATTTGCGCAGTTGATACCTATTGCATACATGCCAACTGCGCAAACAGTATCTGCATAGTTGAAAGCCCCATTTTGTGGGCTTTGCACCCACTTTCTCCATGTACGCAACAAGTATATATTGAGCAAGATTTGCGCAGTTGAACGGTTTTCATGTAAAATGTTCGCGATTTAAACTTGCAAGCCATCCGGCACCGTGTTTTTTTATTTTAATACTCCCGCAACTTGTTAATTCTGCCCTCGCACTGTCAAATGTTCGTGGGCTGCATCCAGTTTCTTCAATCACAACCGTTTTAAGTTCCGCTGCCGGCATCGGTTCGATCTGTAATAATTCAAGAATTTTACCCTTCACATCGTCACGTAAGTCTCGCGGTCGGTGATTATTCCGCTTTGGAATATCATATAGCGCTTCCGCAGTCAACAGACCATCTGTTCCTGCCCACACAAAACCGTTTTGTTCTGACAGTTCGAACTTAATAGCCGGTGGGTCGCCGACAACATAATTGGTTTTACTCGGTGCGACGGCTCTATAAATTGTGGGGTTGCCGTTTTCTTTAACTCGACCCAACGTCCACACAGAGCGGAATAAGCCATTGATAGCAGATGAGCCGATTCCAAACGAAACGGAATTACCACCATTCCCGCTTGCAGATTGCTTGTTAATGTGTTGTACCACAACAACGGCAGCGTTATATTTTTCGGCAAGAAGTTTTAACGGAGATATCGCTGCTGTTGCGCTGTTGGCTGAATTTGAATCAGTTTTACCATCCATAAAATGTTGCAAGGTATCGAGCACAACCAACGCCGGTCGAGTAGATTCAAACAATTGAGCCATCGCATCGCTTCCGATAACCGGAAGTGCGCCCCCCGGTGCAAAATGGATAGCGTTTAAATCTGCGTCAAACATCGACTTCAACCGGCTCACAATTATGCCCGGTTCATCATCACCAGACAGATACAGTACGCTCCCCCGCGGGATCGATTCCATGCTCCCGCTGACTGATTGGATTTTTTGTCCGGTACTCACGGCAGCACATAAAGCGCAAAGTAAAAATGTTTTGCCCACACCCGGCATGCCTTGAATACTGTTCAACGCACCTCGAATTATCACATCGCCCCAAAGCCACTCAACCTCTTTCGGCAAGATATCAGACGCACGTATAGTTGTCATCACACCTTTAAAATCACTTGCGGCCTGTTTGTTTTTATATTTGACATCCGATTGTTTAGCGGTTATCGCTGTGCCTGCTATCGCCTTTTCAATCGTTTCATTTAAATATCCTATACGCTTCCACTTGCGGGTGTGATTTTCATCTTTACCGCCATAAAATGGACTTGAAAAAGCAAGTTCAAGCATTAAATCTGCATCGCAATTACACCAATAAGCAAGCTTGTTAAAAAACGTCAAATCATCTGCGGATTCATCCCCACATAGATTTTCACGATTCCAAACTGCGTTAAGAATTGGGTCTTTTTCAAGCCCGACTTCAAAATAGGATTTGTTTTCATCAGCATCACTCTTAGGCTTTATAACCGAATCATCAGTGGGATTATCGTTCTTCAATTCACCCCAGTACTGCGCATACAGTGCTTGCAACTCTTCACACATGTCCGGGAAAGTGTCATCACCCACAAGCGAAAAGTCGCAAACATCTCCGGTTAGTGCAAAATTTGAGCGGCTTTGGTAGATCTCAATTTGCCTGTTTTTCAATATGGGTTTACCGCTCGCGTCCATTCCAGCAACAACCGGGTCATACTTTAAAAAAAGCTTTTTCCTATTGTTCTTACCACCAAGCATGTCCACAAAGAATGCTTGGCAAATGATGTGAAAACCTTCGCCGGACATGGAGCGTTCAATGTAAGCGCAATCCGCAAATGTGTCTAATATCGCCTGCGCTTCAGGGATGATCGAACCGTCAATGACAACCCGGTCGAGATCAATACCGTAAAATCCATCACCATTAAAACAAAAGCTCACACCATGCGCATCATCCATATCGACATGAAAAATCGCATCATCAAATGATATCTGATTTGCGGGTTTTTGCCATCCCGCATATACAGGCTTATCTTTCCGCATGAAAAATGGACGCTTCCCATCAGCATGCAAGACAAACTGTTTCCGGCTTTTCAATTCTTGTGGGATTGAATCAAAGTTTAACATCAACAAGAAACCCCCAATATTTTTTCTACCGGGCGCAGTGAGACTAATGCCGTAGCGGCTCTGTTGTGGTGGCGATTATAGTATTCGCGCAATTCATATTCATTGGCATGCCTGAAATACCCCGCTGATGATGAACAAATGATTTCACCACTGATGCGTAACTGTTCAATGTGTCTGCGCAAAGCTCGTGTATTGTCGTACCCGGCAAGGTTTGCAAGGTCGGTCATACTAACGGCATTAGCTTCACCTTCGGGAATCAAATCTAAAATGTTCATGTGACATCACCAGACTTCAATAAATCTATGAACACGTCAAGATTCACATAATTCCTTGCTCCGATTTTCAAAGTCGGAAGCCGACCATCCTTGATTAATGCACGTATTGCTCTTGTGGGCAGCAGATCCATTTTGCCAAGTTGAGGCACCGTTAGCATGGTGGGTTTGGTTATTCGCATTAATTACACCCCGTTTCTAAAATTTCTAAAATGTCCACGTTTAAAATCCTTGCGAGTTTCCCAGCCGTTTTTGTTCCAACTGCTTGTCCGTTTCGAATTCGTAAAAGTGTCGTGGGTGATATTTCATCTCTTAAATCTCGCGCGCCTTTTTCGGCACGAGCCATTGCGATTTTTAGTTTATTGCAATCAATAAACATGTTAAACGCTCCTCTCTCTCTCAACAAGGTTCATGTGAGTTCACATATATTTTTTATGGACGCAAATGCATTTTACAATTTTTTGAGTTCACTGTCAAACAATTAAAATGCATTTGCGTTCAATTTGTGTTAAAATATTTCAATCTTATAAAAATGGGGGTCGGTATGTATGGATTTATTAAATCGCATAGATGGAATATTAAAAAGTCGTAACATGAGCAGACGGAGGCTCGCGGCATTGTCGGGGGTTTCTCCTTCGACATTACAAACTGCTTTTACGAGAAACGGCGACTTATCTGTGGACAATATAAAAAAAATAGCAAAAGCATTAAACATGTCAGTGGATGAATTAATTAAAACTGAAATGGAAATTAATGTTTTCGGTGAATCGATGGTCAACCCTTTTTGGAGTGTCAATCTCGAAAACATATTAAAAACAATCGGATATGGTTTGCACTTACACGAAGATAAGATCCACGCAGAGTATTACTTGTGGATAACTAAGCCTAACGGTAAAGAAGTAGAGGTTTCTGACGAACAACTTAAAAATTTATACAATGATGTTCATCAATTTTTGCTATTTAAACTAAGTCAAATTGAAAACGCGCAAGGTGCAAAACATGCCCACAAAAAATAAATCATCACTCCCCGCCGGTGTCACCCCTGTAAAGAATCGTAATGGATTATACCGCTTGCGTGTCATGGTGTATGGCAAGTCGTACAGTGAATACCACACCACCCACGAAACAACCAAAAAGGCATTGCAAAGTGAATTGCAAAAAGCGGTTGATGCGTTCCGTGAGCGTGTCGAGAACGGCACATTAATCAGTGGGAACATAACAGACAAATCCACCTTCGCCCAAACGGTTGAATGGTTTAAAGAACTTCGCAAAACTGATATAAAACAATCCACACAGTTAAAAGACAACTTCAATCTTGAACGGTATTTGCTACCCGCTTTGGGTGGCTTTAAACTGAATCAAATAACATCGCCAATGATTACAAAACTACTTGCAAATCTTGTGACGCATGGCGGTACAAATGGCCGATCAATGTATATAATCCATCCGGACTTTTTAGAGCATATAGAGCAGAACAAGCCCACACGTCAGCAAGGCGGATATAATAAGATCGCTCGTGATATAAACATCGGTGTGGATAACACTTTCATCAGAATCCGTAAAGGTGAACGATGCGAAAAGGAAACGGCTCAAAAAGTTGCACGGTATTTCGGCTACACAATTACGCAAGCTTTTGATATGGTCGATGTGTCCGCGCCTTTATCGCCAAGCTTTGTATCAGCCATAACTTACACATTGTCAGCCGTTTTCTCGGCTTGTGTTAAAAATGGCATCCTTGCAAGTAACCCGGTGAACAATGCAAGTAAGCCACGCATCGGAGAGCGTGACACACCCGCTTACCTCGATAACAAACAAATACAAGTGTTTATGTCTGTGCTTGATACAATCGACTGTGACAACTCTGTACGTGTTGCTTTGCATCTCATGCTACAACTCGGATTGCGAACCGGTGAGGCAAGAGGGTTGCGCTGGATTGATGTGGATATTGATAACCGTGTTGTGCACATTGAAAAGAATGCGGGTGATACATTTAACGGCTTGGAGTTGACGGACTTAAAAACGAAACGCTCCCGGCGCAAGATTCAAATGTCAGCATTACTATGTGATATACTAAATGACCAAAAGGAACGACAAACACGATACAGGGAATCGCTGGGCTCTTTGTGGGTTGACATGGGTGTTGTGTGTCCGGGCATCAAGGGCAATTTGATGAATAGAACCATTCCGAATAACTTGATTAAACGGATAATAAAACAAGCCCCATCACTCCCACAAGGTTTACACGCTCACTCACTTCGACACAGTTTCATATCTGCATTAATTGCCATCGGCACAGACATTGTTACAGTGGCTGAAATAGCGGGGGATACGATTGAAATAATCAACAAGCATTATGCACATGTGTTCAATGAGCGCAAGGCATCGGCAATGGATATGATGAGCAATTTGTTTTCAAGAACTGATAACAATTTAATAAGTGTAAATTGATTTTGAAAACTGTTTTGTCCACAGATTTGTCCACATTTTAACATTTTCAAAACACAAACCTTGATTTAATGGGATTTCGTAGCCACCATAATTCATTGAGTGGGAATGATTATATGGAAATTATTTTTGGCATCATCGGAGCAACAACTGGTATCTTTGGAATGATTGTAAGTGTAACAAGTTTTTTTCGTAATCGACTTGATACGGCCATATCTTATTTGGAATATGACAGGGATACAGAGTATATCAAAGCACGCCGAGCAATATACCAGACACCTAAAGAATGCATTACTCCTGAATATGATGATGAAGACGGGAATTTAGCCAAAGTGATTTTAGTGTATAACACCAGTGGATTGTTTGTACGAAAGCGAAGATTGCCTTTATGGGTATTTTACAAGACTAGTGCCATGCAGACTTGTATCGTTTTTTATGAAAAACTAGAGCCTTATATCCGTAGCCGCCAGGCAGAAAACATGTTTTATGGAAAAGAGTTCGAGTGGCTTTATAATAAAATTATTAGAAAACAAAAACGGAGAGAGTATATAAAAAACTTGTGGCAACGTAGCGGCAGCAAAAAATCAAATAGCCCATGATCTATGGATAATATAAGCAATTAAGAATACAACAAGCCATATCCTATAAACAAAATTGTTTAGATTAAGGTTTGCGGTGTCGAGTGGGAAGAGGGAATAATTATAAACGTAATAATAAAATGCGTGTCACTGAACGACTCATCACGTCTATTAATGAAAGTAATTTTTATAGCTGCACTGCGACATAGTTTTGAATTTTATACACATTAACTCATAGATTATTTTTTATCGCTGTTTTGGCGGTAGATAAGTAGGGGATATGAAGTATGGATAAAGATTTAACTTGTATATGGAGATACCAAACTGTATATTTTGAGCATCGCACTTGCAATAATGAGATAACCAGAGAGCATTCATTGTGCGAAGTTTATCTTGATAAAGATGGAAAGCTCGACAAATGGATTGCAAGCCGCTTTATATCACCGATGGGTGAATCAGTTGAAGAATTGTTAGACGATTTACAGTTTATGCTTAACAATGCAATTAAATGGGAACCTGTGGAGTTTGAATCAATGCACGTAGGCATGACATTTAAAGAAAAAAAATACAAACACATTTATAGCGCAGATTCAGAAAAGTGAGTCGAAAGGCAAACAATATTTATCCCAATATGACAAGTTGTTTTAGATTGAGTGGGAGGACAATGCTAATGACAATTGAACAGATACAAGCACTTCAAGCACGCATACCGAAGTATACTATTCCTGATGAAGTGATAAAATATCAACGCCAAGTTGAAGAAATAAATTGGACAACGGCTAATTTGGGTTTGCACATTACAGAGCAAATACAGACCGCATATAAAGCTGTAGAGCCTATGATAATGTACATTCAAATGGCAAACAGAACGATTGAACCCATACTACTGCATATTGCACGAAATTTACAAGTATATGATTCTGTCGTAAAAAATATTGCACATACGCTTACTCCCGCAATGATGCAAATGTCAATCGTCGCACGAGAAATTGTTTCAAATCTTGACCCTAAAATATTTGAGTATTTACATACTTGGAATAGCATAAAAAATGTGAACTTGGGTCAAATGCTTAATACACTAAGTGAAATCTACCCTGAGTCATTAGAAAATGAAAGTAGTTTTGATGTAAATAATACTACCTTGTCAGAAGAAGAGAAAAATGAAGTCGTTAAAATTACTGAACTGATTGCAACACAACCGCAAAATTGGCAAGCCTCACTGATAGATTGGTACAATAAATGGAAAGAACGGAACCCTGCCATCGCAAAAATGTTGAGGCATTTCATATTACCGCTACTTATTACTATTGTAGGTGGTGTAATTGTGGTTCATGCTACTACATCAAGAGAAACGCTGTTGCGCACAGAGCCTACAAGCAAAGCTCCAATAGTAATTAACATGATAGAAAATCAGAACATTGTAATCGTCAATAGTGTGCCATACTGGCATGAAATAAAGTACGAAGATAAATTTACCGGTGAAACATGTTGTGGTTGGGTGGCGAAACGGTCTGTTGAATATGACGAGTGCCAACAAAAAGAGATGGATAGCAGCTTCAACAGAAAGGTTAAAGAGCGGGCTGATATCGACTAACTTGAAAGAGAAATTCAAATGGATATTTCGATGAAAAGTTAAACTTCGCATATCGAGCGATTTTCATTAAATGATTGTCCAATTGATGAAAAGCGTGCATAAGGGTGACGGTTCAATATATGTAATGTTTGGTAATATACAAATCGTTTATACAAGTATTCATCTGCACAAAGAGCATATCAAAATAAACAAGTTTGGTGTTGAGAGGGAGTATCGTGGGTTCGGCACTGGAAAGATCTTAATGCTACACATTTTGGACTGGTGCAAAACAAATAAAATATTTACTGCGTCCGTTAACGCTTCATCTAAAATTACGGAAGATATGGTCAAAACTGGAATTACCAAAGGATTAACACAGCTTCAATTAGAACACTTTTATCAAAGCGTTGATTTTGTTGAGCAAAGAAAAAATGGTTCTTGAAAGATTTCGGTAGAGAATTTTTATTCAAAAAGCCACCAAACGCGTTTTTGAATTAACGCGCTTCCACTTGCTAATTTCACCTTGTTAATGGTTTTGAGACCTTTATTATTTTGTGACTCCATTTTGACTTCCATACGTTTTGAAACAACAAAAAAACGAGGTGCAAAGATTGAAAGTATGAAGAATAAAAGCCATTTTTTAATCATATACTCTTTATTCTCATCACCATCATTGACAAGAATGGTTAGAATGGTTAGAATAGCAACAGAACGTATCAGAAAGCGAGAGGGCTCACTTGTCTTTTGTTGAAAATGCAATAATGGAATTTAAGAGAGAATATACACCGGATATAATAAAAACTGTTATCGCTTATGCAAACACAAGCGGCGGCACGCTTTATGTTGGCATTGATAATGATGGCGGTGCATATGGTGTGAAGGATATTGACGGAACGATGTTGAAAGCGAGTAATGCCATTCGTGATAGTGTAAAGCCCGATGTAACTATGTTTGTAAACTATACGCAAGAAACCGTCAATAACAAATCGGTTATCAAAATTGTTGTACAAAAGGGTTCGTCATGCCCATACTACATTTCCAGTAAGGGCATACGCCCGGAGGGTGTATATGTAAGACAGGGCGCATCAAGTGTTCCCGCAACTGAAACGGCAATCTTGCGCATGATAAAAGACACTGATGGCGAGAAATTCGAAGAAACTCGCTCGATTAACCAAGACTTGACTTTTGCTTATGCTGAAAGGGAATTTAAGCGCGAAAATATTTCTTTTGGAAAAATTCAGCAAAAAACACTTGGAATTATAACCGCGGATGAAATATATACAAATCTTGGATTGCTCTTGTCCGACCAGTGTGTACACACGGTAAAACTTGCTGTCTTTGAGGGAACAACCAAAGCAATCTTCAAAGATAGATGGGAGTTTTCTGGTTCCTTGCTGAAGCAACTGAATGATATTTATGAATTTATTAACCGTTACAACCGCGTTCGTTCGGAGATAAGCGGCTTGCGACGTGTGGACAAAAGGGATTATCCGCCCGAAGCCGTTAGGGAAGCATTGCTTAATGCACTGGTACACAAGGACTATGCTTTCAGCGACAGCTCATTAATCAGCATCTTTGATGACCGGATAGAATTTGTTTCCATCGGTGGACTTGTCAGAGGAATAACATTTGATGATATGATGCTCGGCATTTCAATAGCCCGTAACAAAAACCTCGCCAATGTGTTTTATCGGCTGACGCTGATAGAAGCCTATGGCACAGGTATGCCAAAAATTATGCAGAGCTATGATGGATTTGCCGTCAAACCGCAAATTGAAGTCACTGACAATGCTTTTAAGATTACATTGCCAAATACCAATGAAATTTCCGAAAAAGCCGTATTAAATGAAAATGAAAGTGCGGTATTGGCGTTGATTAAAAACAAGGATTTCATCGTTAGAAAAGATGTGGAATCCGCACTATCAGCATCACAAACGATGGCAGGGCGTGTTCTGAAAAGCCTACTGAACAAAGGCGCGATTCGGGTTGTAGGCGGTGGGAAGAGCACACGGTATGTCTTGAATAAGAAGGTGTAATGGTTTACCACTGTTGGATTAATTGCAATGACCTCACAGTGAGAACCGCTACAAAAACTCTGCAACATTCTATAATTTTTCTTTTATTTTATATAAGAGCAGTACACAATACAAAAATGACGAGGTGAACCGATGACAAAATTAGACGTATATTCGTATCACGAGATGATGATACCAACGTTGAAAGCCTTGCAGGCACTTGGAGGGTCAGCCAACATTGAAGAACTTAACGCTAATACTATTGATATAATGCAAATTCCTGATGAAATGTTGAATGTGCTGCACAAGGAAGATGGCGCAAAGTCTGAGGTTGAATATCGCTTGGCATGGGCAAGAACATATTTGAAGAAGTATGGTCTGATTGGAAATTCTTCTCGTGGTGTTTGGTCGTTTGTTCCTTCGTTTGAAGGAAATATTGATACGCTTTCGTCTGATGCCATTGTACAGGCCGTAAGGAAGATGACGGTTAAGAAGGACAAACCCGAATCCGAGTCTATCAACAACATAGAGGAAGTTGAGGACGAGGAAGATATGCTTGAAGAACTAGAGCAAGATTTTGAAGCGTTGAATTGGAGAGATAAACTGCAGACTGTCTTGCTCAGTATGTCTCCCGATGCTTTTGAGCGGCTAACCCTGCGTTTGCTTAGGGAATCTGGTTTTACCCAAGTCGAAGTAACAGGCCAATCCAACGACAAGGGCATTGACGACAAAGGCATAATCCGACTTCACGGAATAATGAGCTTTCACATGATTTTCCAATGCAAACGATATAAAGGTAGCGTTACACCATCAGAAATTAGAGATTTCAGAGGAGCTATGCAAGGTAGAGCCGATAAAGGACTTTTTATTACGACGGGATCTTTTACCACAGAAGCGAAACGTGAAGCCACTCGTGATGGTGCACCTGCCATAGATTTAATAGATGGTGAGACTCTTATTGAACGCTTAAAAGATTTAGGGTTGGGTGTTGAAGAAAAAATTATTAAGGATTATGATGTAAAAGAAGAGTGGTTTTTGAAACTGTAAAAACTCTTGGTTAGAAAAAATTTTATAATAAGGAAATGAAATTACAAATGTTTTTAATCATATAATTACAAAAATAAAGCGAGGCGATAAACCATGTCAACAGACATTCGATGGAAACAACGATTTCAAAATTACGAAAGATCACTGGTTGATTTTGAAAATTCATTAAAACAAACTGAATATTCCGTGCTTGAACGTGCGGGTTTAATTCAGCTTTTTGAAGTGAGTTTTGAGCTTGCATGGAAAACATTGAAAGACATTTTATACTACGATGGCTTCGATGTAAAATCACCACGAGCCGCAATCAAGCAAGCCTTTGCGAATAATTTAATCACAAATGGCGAAACTTGGCTTGCACTTCTTGAAGGGCGTAATATTTATGCACATACTTACGATAAAATTATCGCTGAAAATTCCGTTGTATTGATTAAAGAGCAATATGCACCCTTGCTCTTGGCTTTGCGTGACACATTGCGAGGACATCTCAATGATTGATGGGCTCAATCAATATGAAATCGCTCAATTGTGTGACATATTACGTCAATTTAACCATGTCACAAGAGCCGTGCTTTTTGGCTCGCGTGCAATGGGGTCGCATCGGCATAATTCGGATGTTGACTTAGCGCTGTACGGAAAAGACATTTCTACCACTGATTTACTAATGGTTAATTTAAAAATAGAAGAAACCACATTGCCGTATTTTTTTGATTTTGTCATCGCACACGATGCCAATGATGCCATGCTTGAACATATTCATATATATGGAAAAGAAATCTATGTAAAAAATGATGTTGATTAAAACAACCGACTATTTATGAAAAGTACAGGTGGTTGTTTTTATATTCCATCATTTGAAATGCAAACAATTCATATTACTGACAAAGAAATACTTATATTGCTCTTCATGTAAAATTATTTTATACTGATGACTAAGATTTCACACTTATTTCATATTTAGTAGTACAATAACAAAGACTAATTTTTAAGGAGTATGTTATGCCGATGATACCAATGTCACTGCCGAATATTTTAAATACAAAAAATGACCCGTTAAAGTTGATCCGCCCAATCATGAGAAATAAAGGAAAGAAAATGGAGTTTGATGATTATCTGCATGAAATCATTCTTGATTCCGCAAGACGCTCGTTCGCATCACAGCGGCCGATGCCCATGATGCCCGGCATGAACATATGCCCTCATCACATGCATGAAAACGCAGAAGAAAATGACACAGATGATGCGGATGTTTATGAAAACATGATGGATTCCTTGTCAGAAACAGAAGTAAACAACATTGTGGATATGTTTGAACAAAAAGATGTACAGTGGCTTGCCAGTGGCTTTTATGCCAATGATACGCTGGAAGTCATCCACCATGATGAGGCATCCGATGATGATCCGGAAAATTTACATCCACAATCAAATGAGACAAAGCAGGCACCACAGACCACAAATCCATTTGATCCCGATGCGTTTATAAAAAATCTTTCGGACAACCTGAGCGGAATGTCATTTGAGGCCATTGCAAAGAATTTTCACAAACAATTGCTCGGCGACATAGATGCAGAGGAAACCGAAATTTTAACAACAGAAGAAATCAAGGCATCAACCACCAATGAAAGTCCATCGCCAGATCCTTTCGATATTGATGCCATCGATTTTGAAAACCTTGAGCAGTATACCACCGAACAAAAAAAGCAAATTTTTAACATGCTTGATAAAAAAGTGAAAGAACTCATTAAACGTAAGTTTGGCACATTATAATTTCATAACATTCACCACAGGCTCTTCTCACGAATGAGCCTTTTTGACTGCATCCGTAAGCCATAATTTTCTTTGCAAACAGCCCCGGAATTTGAAATGACGAGAAAAACACATCCTGATATATTTTATGTGTGACACCGCATGTCATCATATATTTTACGATGCAATCTTGTTATAATGAATTAAAAACAACAGGAGTTTATATGAAAACAGTCATCGTTGTTTCATATGATGAACAATGGCCGAATGAATTTATAAAAATAAAAAATGAACTGGCATCGGTGCTGGATGATGCTGCGATTTCCATTGAGCATGTCGGCAGCACATCCGTACCGGGTTTGTGTGCCAAACCCGTCATCGACATTGATGTGGTAATTGACCAAATGCGATTTGATGATGTAAAAGCAAGACTCGCAACCATCGGATACGAACATGTCGGCGATCAAGGTGTTCCCGGACGGGAAGCTTTTAAATATGAAAATAAAACACATTTGTTAAAACATCATTTGTATGTCTGTGATAAAGATGCTGAAGAATTAAAACGGCATTTGGCGCTAAGAGACTTTTTACGAAAAAATGAAGTCTACCGAAAAAAATACAGCGACATCAAAACGCTCATGGCGCAGCGTCACCCACATGACATTGATGCATATATTGACGGCAAAGAGCCGGTGGTTATGGAAATCTACGCACAATGCGGACTGGATATTTCTTACAAAGCAAATGTTAATCCGCGTCTAAAAGCATACATCCGGCAGCACATTTTTCCGCAGTACAATGATTTTGATGCCGCACACAAAGAAGAACATGTGCGCCGCGTCATCAACAACAGTTTTTTGATTGCGCAAAATTTTGATGTCAATTTGCAAATGATTTATACCATTGCCGCATATCATGACATTGGCCTCATACATGGACGTGAACATCATGAACGCACCTCGGCACAAATACTGTTGGCGGATGAAACGATCAAGTCATGGTTTGCACATGATGAATTGCTCGTGATGGCAGAGGCGATTGCAGACCACCGTGCATCCGGCACACATGAGCCACGCAGCATTTATGGAAAAATAATCGCAGAAGCTGACCGTGACTTAGAATATTTGATTATTTTAAAACGTTGCATCCTGTTTTCGCAAGAACATTATCCGCACTACACCACAGAACAACATTTTGAACGTCTGTATCATCACATGCAGGACAAATACGGTGTGCATGGTTATTTAAACATTTGGCTTGACACAGAGCCGAACCGCAGCAATCTTGCACTGATTCGGGAAAAATTGGCAAATCCATCGGAGTTGAAATCTGATTTTCTGCACACTTTTCAAGAAACGCAGTTGACATAATGCGCACCGTAAGAAGATCGCCAATCCGAAAAAAGCCGGCGAGGAGGCATAAAATAAAATGACATTTTTGCTTGCAAAGCACATGGTGCACCGCTACACCCCGGAACACATGAAATGGATGTGGGGGCAGGGTTTGTTTATGTATGCACTGGCATGCATTGACGAAGCGCATGGCACAGATGATTTTACATGGTTTTTAGCGCGTTATTATGATGCGCACATCAAAAAAGGTTATAAAATCGTCAGTTCAGATACATTGGCACCGGCGCTGGGTGCATACATGTTGTGGCGTAAAACAGGCATTGCCGCATATAAAAAAATTGCCGACGATGCTGCGCACTATATGCATACATCCAAACGCATTCTTGCACATCTGCCCAACCATATGGGTACGGGCATTTATTCAAAGATGTACCCGAAAAGTATTTGGGTGGACTCGGTGATGATGTATGGCGTATTCGCATCACGTTATGCGGCGGAACAAGGCGATACGGAACTGGCATCATTCGCACTCAAACAATTACCACTTTTTGAAAAATACTTACGCGACCCGGAATATGGTCTGTTTTATCACAGTTATTGGACCGGTCTTAAAACAACCTATCCGCGCAAGCCCATGTTTTGGGGACGCGGTAATGGCTGGATTATGGCGGCCATCCCGCTGATGTTGTCTTATTTGCCCGAAGGTGAAGAAAAATCGCGCACCATCACCGCATATCAACAACTCGCAAATACGCTGATGACATACCAACGTATCGATGGATTCTTTGATACCTTGCTGCTGCCCGGTCAATCTGCATACCGTGAAACCTCTGCAACCGCACTCATTGCGGCAGGGCTGATGTACGGGGGCAGAACCGGTTTGCTTGGCCAAGACGCACTGCTTGCGGGCAAACGTGCATTTGCCGCAACAGAAAATTTAATCACCGCCGACAAAAAAGGTTTATGCCTGCCTGAGATTTCGGCACCCACCATCCCCATTCCCGGATTCCCGCTTTTGGGTTATCAATACACACCCAAAGGTAAAAATATGACTTATGGTTTGGCGGCACTCATCTTTGCTGCGTTGGAGGCTGAAAAATGTTAATAAAAAATAAAAATTATTCGGATGTTGTATCCAAGCGTGAAAAATTTTTCTTTGCCCTCGGCGATTTTTTCGGCGGCGGCTCAGGATTGTTCATTTCGGTCTTGTATTTTAGATTTTTAACAGATGTGCTGCTCATCCCGCCGGGCATCTCCGGCATGGTCGTCATGCTCACACGCATTTGGGATGCCGTGATTGACCCGGTAATCGGTGTTATTTCAGACAACACACGCACAAGATGGGGGCGCCGCAGACCGGGCATCTTTGTGGGTGGGCTCCTCATCGTATTTGCACTCACATTTATGTTTATGCCCATCGTCGAATGGTCTACCGCCGGCAAAGCGGTTTATGTCATCATCTCATGGATACTTTATTCCACAGTTGCATCATACATTGCCATCAATTATGCAGCACTCTCCGGTGAGATCTCCAATGATTATCGTCAGCGCAACACGGCAAACACCATGCGTTTGGCCATCTCACAGATTGCAACACTCATATGCGCCACCGTGCCGATGCTCATCCGCGATGCGCTGGAACCCTCCGTGGGCATTTATAACGCATACCTTGTGGTTGCAATTATTTTTGGACTCATCTTCGGACTCGTGGTCATCTTGGTCGCGGTGTTCACCAAAGAACGTACCCCCATCCCTACCGAAAAAATTAAATTTGATTATAAAATTTTCATCGAGCCGTTAAAACTCAAAAGCTTTCGTCAACTCATGTTGATGTATACCTTTGCCTTTTTAACCCTCGACATTGTAACCACTTTGTTTCAGCATTTTATGGAGTATGTCGCGCACCGTCCGGCAGAGACATCCTTTGTGCTGGGTGCACTCATCGGCACACAAATCCTGACCATTCCGTTGGTGTATTTTTTGGTAAAACGTTATCCAAAGCCCACAATTTTTAGGCTGTCTGTGCCCATTTGGATCTTGGGTGCATTGGCGCTGAGTACTTATTCTGCAAGTTGGCCACCCGTACTCATTTATATATTCGCCGCATTTACCGGCATCGGTGTGTGCGCGGTCGTCATGATGCCTTGGCTCATCTTCCCCGATGTGGTGGACGTGGGTGAGCTGGCACTGGGCAGACGCGACACCGGTTCGTTCTCCGGGGTGATGGTGCTGCTGCGCCAAATTTCATCGGCTGTGGGTATCGCCGCCGTGGGCTGGGTCATGGAGTTTACCGGGTTTGATCCGCTCTTGGGGACGTACGGACAACCGGATTCGGCGATTGCGGGTTTCCGTGCACTCATCATCGTCAGCGCAGTCTTCTTTCTCGGCATTGCATTTTACGGATCCACACGCATCAAAATGAACGAAGCACGTGCCACAACCGTGAAGGATGCGCTGATACTCACACGCGAAGGAAAACCACTCACACCGGAACTTGAAGCGGCGGTTGCGGCATTAAAACCTGATCTGATTGGATAGGAGTTGTTATGAAAAAATTTAAATTTTTTGCGGGATTGGCAGCCGCAGGCATAATCGGTCTTACAGCATATGAGCTGATAAAAAATAAAAGAATTGCCATCATGCCCGCAAACACCCCGCGCGCGTATGACATTCAAATCCACAACTTTCTTGGCGCACTGGATCGTGACGAAGCTTTTGATGCCGCACAACTCAACGACAGCTTTCTTTTTATCAAAAACCGTTATGACTGTTCGGACTTTCTTGTAAACAGCCTCTTGCGTGCGATGTATGCATATCATCATAAACTGGATGCGTATCAGCCGCATCTTTCCGCGCGCATGAAAGAACTGTTGCTGGATTTTAAATACCACTGGGATCAAAATGGTGCAGACTCATTGTGCACATGGTCCGAAAATCATCAAATCCTTTTTGCCGGTGCTGAGTACCTCGCCGGTCACTTATATGAAGACGAGATTTTTTACAATTCAGGCCGAACCGGCGCATACCATAAGGCACGCGGAAAACAACGCATCCTCGAATGGTGCAAACGCCGATTCCGCTTTGGTTTCACCGAATGGTATTCCAACAATTATTATTTAGAAGACCTTGCCGCCATGAGCAATATTCAGGAATTTGCACCGGATTCAGAGGTTCAGCATGCCATGACGCAAATCTTGCACCTCATCTTCTTTGATATGGCAACACAAAGTTTCAAAGGCAGTTTTGTATCCACCGGCGGACGCATGTATGAAGACAATAAAAAATCTGCCAAACACGGATGCCAGCTAAATAGCGTCATCATGAAAGCCTTTGGCATGAAGCTCATCGATTCGGCGGCACCGTTTCACGAAGAATTAACCATTATTTCTCATGGCATGGATTATAATTTTTTATTAAACAAATCATATAAAGTGCCTACTGTTATTAAATCCATCGCCAAAGACAGCTCCGAACAAATCATCAAGCAATCAAATTCTGTGGACATTGATGAAGGCATGAAGATGAGCTTGTTTGGCAACAGCGATGCACAACTTGCGGCGCAATGGGAAATGGAAGCCTTCACCAATCATCAAGTGTTTGGTTATACCATGAAGGGATTAAAACGCAACAACATGTTTTGCAGCCAATTTATGGGGCCACTGCGGTTGTTGAATTTAACTGTATTAAAGCCATTTTATGGATTGCTCGCCAAGACCATCAACCCCATTACCAATGGAAAAGCAACACAGCGTGCAAACACATACACATACCGAAATAAAAAATATTTCATGGCAACCACACAAAATTATCTCCCCGGCGGATACAGCGACCAACAACATCTGTGGCATGTTACGCTTTCACATGAAGTCTGCGTATTTGCAACGCATCCATCGGGTGAGCTCGAAGAAAAAGGTGCATTGTCCAAATCACCCGGGTACTGGGTGGGCAATGGACGCAATCCACACGCAGCACAACATGAAAACACCATCTTGGCGATCTATCACTTGCCGACAAAAAATGCAGCATTTGAAAATCACGTTTATCAGTTTACCCATGCTTATTTTCCGGCAGCATTGTTTGATGAAACGGTTTTAAACAAACAATATGCCGTCGGCAAGCTCGGCACGGCTTTTGTTGCGCTCATCGGCGCATCCGAATTAGAACTTTGCGGCAACGATGAACTCAAACAATACGGGGCGCAGCAATTTTGGATTTGCATTTGTTCATCAAAAGAGACAGAATCCTTTAATGCGTTCGTTGACCGTATTCAATCAACGACGATTGATTTTAACGGAAGCACGCTCAGTATGAATAATTTGACATTAAACTATCAGGGCGATTTTTACGTAGACGGCTGCATTGTGCCCACACAATACAAACGCTTTGACAGTGCATACTGCGTTGCCGAACGCGATGCCGATCATTATATCATCACCCACAAAGATAAATCTTTGGAAGTCCGGTTATGATTGTCACAGAAAAAGTCATCAAACTCGAATCCACAAAGGGTTCTTTTGCATACCTGCTTCGTACAAATGAAGGCAATGTGCTCATTGATACGAGCATCAGCACCAACGGCAAGACAATGTTAAAAGAACTGCATACACTGGGCATCACGGCATTAAAATACATCCTCATAACCCATCATGACATTGACCACATCGGCAACATGTCCATGTTGCAGCGCACATTTAATTGTCCCGTGTACATCAACACGCTGGAAGTGCCGTATATTATGGGTGAAAAAAAGCGCACCGGATTCAAAGACATTCTAAGCAGAATCTTAAAACCGGACATCTCCGCGACGTTATCACCACTTGAAGATTTGCACATATCCGATATCAAAATCATCCACACACCGGGACACACGCCCGGTCATACTTGCTTTATCTTTGATGGTTGTCTGTTTTCCGGCGACCTCTTTCGCATTTTGCATTTAAAAATCATTCCTTCACGCAAGCACATGAACTGGGACACATACAAATTAAAATTATCCAATCACATGATTTTACAAGAATCCTTTAAATGGATATGCCCTGCACATTATGAACCCGCATTACGGGATGAGGTTGACACCCCTCCTTTATTTTGATATAAAGTACCTACCAATACAGGGGTTGGCACCCATGATAAAAAACTGCGGATGTATTGCGTGGCAACGTTGTATGTAGATTTATTTTATGTACACAATGATGAACACGTTATTTTTGTGTGTGAAAGGATGATTTTATGAAACCGACCATCGTCATTTACGATGAAGCGTTGGGACAAATCGGAACAACATTTCCGCGCCGCGCAAAGGCCTTGATTAAAAGCGGACGCGCAAAATGGAAAAATGAAAAAGAAGACGCCATTATACTTTTTACAGCGTTGGCAAAATACGAAAGACAGGATGAAGCTGATCATGAAGATGACATCATGGATTTAATTGATGGCGATGTACGCAAAATGATTAATCGCGTGTTTGCTGCCGTACCCATTTCTGATGACATCACACAAATTAAGCAAGACTGCATGACGCGGATGACCACAAAGTTGTCATACTTGATTGCGGACGGCATGAACCGAGAAATGGCACTCACGCAATTGGCAGAAGAAAGCGAGGGGATGCGCAATCAAGTACAAGTCTTAAAAAAGAAGCCAACGCGCATCACCAAAGCGTATCGTGACGAACCCGGCGCAGTAATCAAGCGCGCACCCATCGACATCATCAAGCAAAGCAAAAAAGGGACGCGCCATTTGCACATCCTCGCATCCATCATCTTGTGGACAAGCACGCTTGTTCTTTTTCACTTGATGAATCAATTGCTGGGTTATACACGCTTGCAGCTCAATCCGGCACGCATGTCGTGGACATGGCTTATTTTTATCGGCGGCGGATTTTTAGAATGTCTGATCGAACTTGTATTCTCCCGCAAAGAACTTGAAGTATTGAGCGAAACCATTGATCTTAGACAAATCAACCCGCACAAATCCGGCGATTTGGATTTAAAGGCATACCGGCGACGGCTTATTAAAAAGATCCGCATCATGACTTCTTGCGTGGTATGGATTCCACTGGTGCTGATGTATTTTATCAGCGGTTATGCCTTCCGTGCATGGAGTATTGCATGGCTGCTGATTGTACCGGGTGCATTGTTTGAAGTGTTCATGCAGTATGTAAACATGCAAAATGTGGTGAAAAGTAAAACAAGATTGGTGCAAGGGGCAGAATCGTAAGCATTAAAAACATGGAATGATGGAGAAACAGTGTGAACATCATAGCTTAATACTTTTTGTTCATGCTGTTTTTTCATTTGCAGTCATTGTTTTGCAAAAATATTTTTTATGGTTAATGCCCTGTCGCTTTTAAATATCATTAAAGGAGTTGTGCAAAAATGCCCAAACAATTCGGTGCATTCGGCGATGCTATAAGGAACGAAGATACAATAAATGCCGACGAAATCTCGGTTCAAGATTTTTCAGACATTCCTGAACTTGGTAGCCCTGTGCGCACAACACCCATTTTAAAAGGTTGGTCAGAAGATAAAAAATATTGTGTGTACGGTAAAAACGGCGAAAAATATTTGCTGCGCATTTCACCGATGATGCGATATGAGCATTGTAAATCTTTGTTTGAAATGCAAAAACAAGTTGCCAATCTGAATGTACCGATGTGCAAACCCATTGCATTCGGGGTATGCACACAAGGTGTGTATTCGCTTCAAAGCTGGATTGAGGGCACGGATTTACAAGATGTGCTGGCTCAGTATTCTGATGCTGAACAATATGTACTGGGCGTTCAGTCCGGCAAATTTTTGAAAAAAATTCATCAGATTCCGGCGCCGGGCTCACAACCGGCATGGGATGAACGTTTTGGTACGAAAACCGATATGAAAATTAAAAAGTATAAAGCATGCGGATTGCGTTTTGACGGTGATGAATGCGTCATTGCATATCTTGAACAACACCGTCACTTACTCAAAGACTGTCCGCAATGTTTTCAACATGGTGATTATCATGTCGGCAACATGATGATTGAAGACAACCAGTTGATCATCATTGATTTTGACCGTTTTGACTTTGGCGATCCGTGGGAAGAATTTAACCGCATTGTTTGGTGCGCAGCGGAGAGCCCCCATTTTGCAACGGGTCAGCTGCATGGTTATTTTGATGGCGCGCCGCCGATGGCATTTTTCAAATGCTTGGCGTTTTACATTGCCAGCAATACATTATCTTCTATTTATTGGGCAATCCCATTTGGACAAAATGAAATTGACACCATGATGCAGCAATCACAAGATGTACTCGCATGGTATGACAACATGAAAAACCCTGTCCCTTCATGGTACTTGAAGGATTTTTCGGACGCATGGCATGATGCGGCATCGGATAAACCGAACGCGTCATAAAATAATCATGATAAGATTTCGGTTATTAAAAACGCTTTTTATTTTAAATGATATGACCGAGGCCGTTTTGCGCGGCCAATAATTGACTGTGTTCATTGAATAGTGCCGATGCAGCGCTTTGTATCTTATCACTTTTAGAAGCCCAAACATCTGCATTGATTTCTAGTTCCGTATCCAATATTTTATGTGACAAGCCTTGAATGATTTTTCGTTCGGCATATGCATGCGGGAATGAACGGTCATCGGTTGCGGACATATTGCGCAAAAAATGAAAAAATATATTTAAATCCTTCGTATAGATTAATTCTACCAACTTTGCACGATACTCCAAATCCGTGCTCTCCATTTTGGGATATTTTTTCTTGTCAAAAAAGTGCTGTCCTTCGTGCTTCAACAAGCCCACTTTAAAAGTATCCGAGTCAGTATCATAATATTTTTTAAAATACGTACAGCCCTGATTTGTAACCCAGCCGCCGGTACCAACTTCCGTCAACGTCAAATAATCCAACCAACCTCTGGTGATGACGTCGTCCATTTCAACAACTTCCATGTCAATATATCCATCCGGCAAGTCGATTTGTTCATGACGCACGGTTTGTTTTCCCCACAATGACAAACTCGGATACGGCGAAACCGTGCCAAATTGTGCATAAAATCCATGTTCTTTTAAAAATTTTGGCACCAGTTCTTCCAATAATGTATATGCTTGATCTTTTGAAATCATCGTATCTAAACCGGCTTGTGGAAACAATGGCATTAGCCGTTTAACAATTTCATATTCGGCATCGGTTCTGGTCGGCGCGGTTTTAAGTACCCACTTTATAAAATCTTCATATATATTTAAAAATGCATTGATGTCTTCATCGTCTGTGATTAAAACATAAACATTATTTTCAAAAATATCTTCATATTTTGCCAACAATTCAGCGCCATCATCAGCCGCGCGTAAATAAGCAATGATTTTGTTATAGTCCCCTTGCAAGCAGATGCTGATGTATTCACCGTGATTGAACGTTTCCATCACACAACCTCCATTTTTTAAAATCCGGCATCTTCATCGGCGATAAACACCGTCATCCGCGCCGGATCGCTTTGACCTTCGATAATTGAAAGCACATTGCATACACGCATTTCGGAATAACAATCCACACAGACACCTGCCGCAACACAAGGCGGATGGTATCCTGCTCGCTGGGCATTCAGCGGTGCTGCGATATTTTTCGCTCTGGCGATGGCATCCATCAAATTGGGCGCAATCTTATTTTTGCCCGCAATAATAAATACATGCTTCGGCCCGTAAGACAGTGCGGCAACCCGGTTTCCGCTGTGATCAATGTTGACGATGTGACCTTCTTGTGAAATGGCATTGGCACCGGAAATATAATAATCGGTCAACAAAGATTTGCGTTTTAATGCGATAATCTCATCTGCATTTTTACCAAATGTCTTGTCATAAACCATGTGCCCGCATTTTACGAGCCGTTCCGTCATCTGCATTTGTTTTAATGTTTGAGAATTGCCGATGCCAACGCTTGCACCTGCTGGGAGGATGCTTAGAATTTCTTGCATGATTTCATCAAACGTATCAAACATTTTTACAGTGATGCCGCGTTTGTTAAAATTTTCAGACAATTTATGTTCATTAAGTATATGCAACGACGTTAGCCCCTTTAACTTACCATGTTTTGTATATATACCCTTTTGGGGTGTTTTTTATTATTGTAACACAAGTACATAAAATGCGATGTGCCGTATACAATGATACGATGCATCGCTAGGATGTACACAGTTAAGCGTAAAATAACGATACCAGTACTTAGCAGTTCAAATAAACTCGCACACTATCCATCTATTTTATGTGGTTGACCCAAATTATACGACGGGAAACAGCCGCCACGCATAGATTGTTGAATAAACATTCGCCACCGAATGCCGTACGCATCTGTAAAAACAACCGCACCATGTGGAAGCAAATAATGTGCGAAAGCAACGTTCAGAACAACTGCATCTGTGGGGTTCAATGTCGAAACAGTAAGAAGCACCTCTCTCGTGTGTATCACCAGAGAATGATTATAGGGTGTACTTTCGTCCCAGTAGTGACCAGCAACATCCAATGATACAAAAGAAAAATCATATGCCGTGATGTCCGGCCAAAATATCAACGTGGAAGTCCAGTCAGTTTCAAACTGTGTGTACGTGAGTGTATGGATATTTTCAAAATCACGCGTAAATTCGGAAACATTATCAGCATGTACTTCTTGTGCGTTTTCGGTTTGCCATAATGCGAACATCTCATGTATATTTATCGGTGGTGTTGGCTGTCGCAGTGGGTCGCTGATGTAGTGTTCACCACATTCACAAAGTATTTTCTCGCTAAAATAAGTGGGTACTTCTTCATATTTTATTGCTCTCCCACATGATGAAAGAAAAACCATGATTATAGCCAATAATTGAATGTACATCATTGTTCTCAAACGCATCATCACTTCGCACCACCTACTTGATAAATTTTACGCATGCCTCGGAGCGTTATATAAACCAATCCGTGCCGCCAATGGCGGCGGGACAAATCGGTTGTCGGAGCACAGGTTGCGTGCTCCTTGTCTGAAAAGTTGCTTCGCAAATGTTTCACACTTACCCCCTGCTTTATCCATCCGGTCCATAAAGCCATTTTAACACAACTTTGGTTCTTTGTTGCGAAGTTATCAGAACTGCACAATTTACGCTCGGCACAGTGTGCATCCCAGAACATACGCGCAAGGGAAAATAACACGGTGTGAATAACGTCATCGCAACATCATCACAAAACACAAAAGTTGTGCTAAAATGACGTTGCAGTCTGAACGATTAAGGTGCGCGCATTTATATGCCACGATGAATATGGCATATGCGTAAAATACAATTGGGAGTGAGCACATTGCTAAACAAACAAAACATTATAAACATACTTAATGAAGAACAGTATCCGAAAAATGAATATTGGATAACCGCCGGTGCAGGGTTAGTAATGCATGGCGTTAAATCAGAAACAAACGATATTGACATTGGCGGCTCAACATTTTTAACAGAGCGATTAATTAACGAAGGGAAGGAATGGCGTATTGCAAATGATGGCACCCGAATTGTCATTGTGAATGACCATATTGAATTGCTTGAAAATTGGTGCAATGACTGTATTGTCGAAATAAATGGGTTTCCTGTATCATCTTTGGATGGAATACGACACCAAAAGGTGAACCTCAACAGACAAAAGGACTGGGATGACATTCAGTTAATCGACGATTTTATCCGTCAAAAAACATGATGATGTTATCTTAGACCTTAGTAGTATGCGTATATGATTTAAATGTTTCGCTCCATATTTTTTATTAAATCCAGTCGATATTGCCATTTCGGTTTTTTATGAATAAACACCGTGATGGCTTTTTTAGGACAAACATTAACACATCGGTAACATGCTGTGCATTGATGTTTTTGTGTGATGATTTTATTTGAATCAACAAGATTTTTCATCGGACAAGCTCTAACGCAAATGCCGCATGCGTTGCAATCTTTGCCGATCCGGACATCACTCATGCACCGATGTTCCATAGAATTTTTTAGCGGTGTAACACATCGGCTTTTTCCTTGCCAAGCACTGCCTTGAATAAGGCCTAATAATTTTGACAATGGATTAAATCCTCTCCTCACAATTTTATTTTTGTTTATATCAAAACAAATGCGGTCTAGTTTTTTATCAGCTTTTGCAAGCGCCGCCCGAACTTTCTTTGTATTAAACATACGAGGATAAATAAAATTGCAAATATTACTGGGCATCGCAATGTGTTCCGCATAAAGCACGTTGGATTCACTGCCCGGTATTAAATCACAAAGCACGCGAGCACCATCGCCTGAAAATACGGCTTGCGTGATGAGCACCACCAACTTTTTATGTTTAAACACATCTCGGTACTTGTGTACAAACACCCGCATCATGTACGGAACACGAGACCCGTAAATGGGATAACAAAGCGCAACACAATCATGTTTATTCATATGCTGTGCAAAATCAATCTTCGCTTCAATGCTTATCACGTCATTTAGCACCGATGAATCCGGTGATGAAAACGCGTTCATTTTTTCACAA
>Ga0209755_10001870_pt1 | contig 30832 bp, 19 predicted proteins | sample TergutCo191P1_FD_187301 | JGI IMG/M metagenome (GOLD analysis project Ga0209755, IMG submission 187301) | Cornitermes sp. P1 segment gut microbial communities from Petit-Saut dam, French Guiana - Co191P1 (SPAdes) (version 2) | ecosystem: Host-associated > Arthropoda: Insects > Digestive system...
CGGTTTTCCTGCTATTATCCGTTTCATGGATCTCCCCTTTATGGATTGCCCGCCTGTGGAAAACGAAGCCTTTCTCTCCCGGCAGCTCATAACCTATATCGGAAACAAGAGGAGCCTTCTGCCGTTTATCGGGGAAGCTCTGGAGGCGGTGAAAAAAAGGCTGGGCCGCAAGAAGCTCCGCATTTTCGATGCGTTCAGCGGATCAGGAGCCGCGGCCCGGTATTTCAAGGCCCATGCGGAACTGCTTCTTGCCAACGACCTTGAAGCCTACTCACAAACGATTAACCGCTGTTACCTGGCAAACGCGGACGAACTGCCCCAGCGCGAACTCCGGGAAATCCACGAGGGGCTTCTGCGCCGCCTCCGGGAGGAACCCTTGCGGAAGGGCTTTATTGCCGAGCTTTATGCCCCGCAAGATGAGGATGACATAAAAAGCGGCGAGCGGGTTTTTTACACGCCCAGGAACGCCATGTTCATTGATACCGCCCGGCAATATATGGAAGAAGTTGACCCCGCTTTACGGCATTTCTTTATCGCGCCGCTGCTTTCGCAAGCCTCGGTTCACGCGAATACTGCCGGGGTGTTTAAGGGTTTTTACAAAGACCGGCATACGGGGAAGGGGCGTTTTGGCGGAACCGGCAGGGACGCGCTTTCAAGAATCAAAGGCGATATTGAACTGCCCTTTCCGATATGGAGCAATTTCAACTGCCCGGTAAATGTTTTCCGCGAAGATACCAACACCCTGGTTTCGCGCCTTGAAGAAACCGACCTGGCCTACTTTGACCCGCCCTACAATCAGCATCCTTACGGCTCCAACTATTTTATGCTCAACCTTATCCTTTCGTACAAACGGCCCCAGGCCGCAAGCGCTGTTTCCGGCATACCCCCGGACTGGAACCGCTCGGTCTACAACAAGAGGGCGGAGGCGGCCCCGGCCTTTGGGGCACTTGTAGAAAAAACCCGTTCCAGATTTATCCTTGTTTCGTTTAATTCTGAAGGGTTTATCGCCCCGGGTGAAATGCGCGCCATGCTGGAAAAAACAGGAAAGGTGGATGTGTTTGAAACATCCTACAACACGTTCCGGGGCAGCCGTAACCTGAGAGCGCGGCAGACGCATGTGCGGGAATATCTTTTCCTGGTAGAAAAATAAAAGGCGGCCTGCCTTGTACTGCTACTGAACCCGCAGGCCCCGGGCCGACAGGATAGACGTGGCGTGTTCCGCCTGTGCTTTGCTTGTTGCCGGAGTGTCGCCCAGCAGGTATTTTTTCCCCATCTCCTGCCACTTGGGTTCCCCCAGTTTGTGAAAAGGCAGCAGTTCCACCCGGTCAATACATTTATAGCCGCTCAGGTAATCGGCCATGGCGCTTAATTGCTCGTCGGCCATAGTGAAGCCGGACAGCAGCACATAGCGTATCCACACGGGTTTTTGAATTGCCTCGCAGTATTCCAGCGTGGCAAGTGAGTTTTTTATATCCCTGCCGGTCAACGCGACGGCTGTCTCGCTGTCCCATGCCTTTATGTCCAATAGCAGCAAGTCACTTGCGTCTATGGCTTTTTGCACGGCGGGATTCCCGGGGTTTTGGCAGCCTGACGTGTCGATAGCCGTGGCAATGCCTTTTTCTTTGAGCAGCATGGCGGCGGCATATACGAATTCCGGCTGCAAAAGCGGCTCGCCGCCGGAAAATGTAACACCGCCGCTTTTAATGAAAGATTTGTAACGTATAGCTTCTTTCGCCGCTTCCCCCGCTGTCCATAGTGTCCCGCCTTTGCCCGGAATAGCGTCGGGGTTATGGCAGTACAGGCATCGCAGGGGACAGCCTTGAAGGTAAAAAATGTAACGTATTCCCGGGCCGTCCACAGCACCGAAGCTCTCGGTGTTGTGGACAGTGCCGGTAACTTTTTCAAGTTCCTGGCTCATCACTACATGAACGTGTGGAATGTACGCTTTATTACATCCAATTGCTGTTCTTTGGACAGTTTTACAAAGTTGACCGCATATCCGGATACCCGAATCGTCAATTGCGGATATTTATCCGGGTTTTCCATAGCGTCCATCAGCACTTCGCGTTCAATAACATTTACGTTCACATGATGGCCATGTTCCGCGAAAAACCCATCCAGCAGATTCACCAGGTTATTAAAGCGCTGCTCCTCGGTTTTGCCAAGCGCTCCCGGTACAATGGAAAACGTGTACGAAATACCGTCTTCGCTGTAGTCAAAGGGGAGCGAGGCCACAGACGCCAATGAAGCCACCGGGCCGTTGGTGTCTCGCCCGTGCATGGGGTTTGCGCCGGGGGCAAAAGGCTCCCCGCTCTTGCGGCCGTCAGGTGTCGCCCCGGTCATTTTTCCGTACACCACGTTGGATGTGATGGTAAGTATGCTCATGGTGGGTTTGGCGTTGCGGTATGGCCGCTGACGCCGCAGACGGGTCATGAATTTCCGCACAACATCCTGGGCAAGTTCATCGGCGAGCGGGTCGTTGTTGCCAAAGGCCGGATAGTTGCCTTCGATCTCAAAGTCCATGACCAGCCCGCGCTCGTTGCGCACAGGACGCACTTTCGCGTAACGTATGGCCGAAAGGCTGTCCGTCACCACGCTGAGTCCGGCAATGCCGCACGCCATGGTGCGCTGGATGTCTTCATCGTGAAGCGCCATTTGCAGTTTTTCAAAGCAGTATTTGTCGTGCATATAGTGAATGGTGTTCAGCGTGTTCACATACAGGTTTGCAAGCCATTCGCATACTTGGGCATAACGCGCACGCACTTCTGTATAGTTCAGCACTTCGCTTGTGATAGGAGCAAAGGGCGGCGCTATCTGCTCTCCGGTCGCCTCATCCACCCCGCCGTTGATGGCGTATAACAACGCTTTGGCAAGGTTGGCTCTGGCTCCAAAGAACTGCATCTGCTTGCCTATACGCATGGGCGACACGCAGCAGGCAATACCATAATCATCCCCGAACTTTTCCGACATAATGTCATCGTTCTCGTACTGAAGGGATGATGTCTCGCAGGACAGACGGGCGCAGTATTTTTTGAAAGCTGGCGGCAGACGCATGCTCCAAAGAACGGTCATATTGGGCTCGGGCGCGGGGCCCAGGTTGGTCAGCGAGTGCAAAAAGCGGTACGTGGATTTTGTGACCATGTGCCGCCCGTCAATACACATTCCGGCCAGGGATTCCGTAGTCCAGGTCGGGTCGCCGGAAAACAGTTCGTCATAAGCGGGTGTCCGCAGAAAGCGCACAAGGCGCAGTTTGATAACAAACTGGTCAAAGAGCTCCTGGACTTCGGCCTCGGTGGCAGCTCCCGACGCGAGATCCTGCTCCGCATAGATGTCCAGGAATGTGGACACGCGCCCCAGGCTCATGGCCGCTCCGTTTTGTTCCTTAATGGCGGCCAGGTAAGCGAAGTACAGCCATTGCACCGCCTCCCGCAGATTTCCGGCGGGCTTTGAAATATCATAGCCGTAACGGGCTGCCATATCCTTTAGTTCCTGCAAAGCCCGAATTTCTTCGGAAAGTTCTTCGCGGTTTTGAATGACTGTTTCATCCAGAGAACTGAATGTATATTCCTTTTTGGCTTCCTGCTTTTTCTGAATGAGAAAGTCCGCGCCATATAATGCAAGGCGGCGGTAATCGCCGATAATGCGCCCGCGGCCATAAGCGTCAGGCAGACCGGTTATGATACCGGCGGCACGGGCCGCTTTCATTTCGTCTGTGTACACATCGAAGACGCCGTCATTGTGGGTCTTGCGATAGCGGAAAATATCGGCGACATGGGGGTCCAGTTTCTGCCGGTAGGCCGCCAGCGAGGCCTCTACCGTGCGGATGCCGCCAAAAGGCATGATAGCCCTTTTCAGCGGCTCGTCAGTTTGCAGACCAACGATTAATTCGTCCTCTTTGTGGATATAACCGGCTTCATGCGAGTTGACCGTAGAGACCGTTTTTGTATCGATATCCTTTACGCCTCCCGCTTCCCGCTCCTCTTTCAGCAGTTTCTTTGTCCTGTTCCACAGACGTTCAGTACGTTCCGTGGGCGGGGCCAAAAAGCTCTCGTCACCGTCATACGGGGTGTAGTTGCGTACGATAAAATCGCGTACATTGATGTCGGAATTCCAGCTGCCTTTCTTCAACTAATATGCCTCCTGTGATGATAATTGATAATATCATAGAAGAAACATTAATGGAAATAGGTTGTTACAGGCTTTCGGGAAAAGAATTTTGGGCCGTTGACATATCCCCGGCGTGGGTGGTAAGATTTACAAACCGAGGGCGATTAACTCAGCGGGAGAGTGCTACCTTCACACGGTAGAAGTCACTGGTTCAAATCCAGTATCGCCCAGTATCAAAATTGCTGAAAAGACATGTCCCCAATGTAGTTTTTATGGTTGATTTTAAGAAAAATTGATAGTATACTCTCCTGTAATAAAGGTGGAGGCATCAAAATGAAATCAGAACAACAAGAATTAACACAACGAGAATTAATAGAACAAGAAATAATTAACCTTATCAAAGCAAATACCAAGATCATTCAAATTATCAGCTATGAAACCCGCTTGATTCATGCCTATCTCGTTGGGGCTGCCAAAGACCTTGGAAGAGACCTATACCTGTGGAACCGTGTTGAGGGGATAAAAAAATGGAATATGGAAGAAGGGGGCGTTTCCGTCGAGGATGGCGAAGCCAGAAGTCCTGAAAGAGCTTTTTCGTTTTTTTCCGAAAAGGAAAATATCATTTTGCTGCTTGAAGACTTTCATCCCGATCTGGGCGATAACCAGCCGCATACGATCAAGCGTCTGCGTAATGCTGCGATGGGCTCAACCAAACAAGAAAAAACGCTCATACTGTCCCAGCCGTTTCGGCAGTTACCAAGGGAGCTGGAAAAGGAAGTTCACATTATGGAGCTGCCTTATCCTTCTTTCGATGATTTAGAAAGCACTTTAAAGAAGGTCTGTCATACCTACGACACTTCTGTACCCGATGATCGAATCCGCCTGATAGAAGCGGCACTTGGTTTGACAATAATGGAGGCAGACAAAGCTTTCTCGCTTGCGTATATCGAAAGCGGCAAACTGACGGATGCGGAGGTGCCGCTGATTATCCGGGAAAAGGAAAGCGTCATTAAAAAAAGCGGTTACCTTGAATACTTCCACCCAAAGGAAAACATGAAAGATGTCGGGGGCCTTGGTGTTCTGAAAGAGTGGCTAAGAAAACGGGGCCGGGCCTTTGATAAAGGAGCTGAAAAATTTGGGCTGATATACCCGCGCGGTATACTGCTTCTTGGTATCCCTGGAACGGGGAAAAGCCTTACCGCCAAAGCAATCGGGAATTTGTGGCAGTTCCCGCTGCTCCGCCTTGATATGGGGAAAATATTTGGCGGTATTGTGGGTGAGTCCGAAAAAAATATCAGCGGGGCGTTAGGCATAGCGGAAGCGATTGCCCCATCCATACTGTGGATTGACGAAATTGAAAAGGCAATGGCCGGCCTTGAATCCTCTGGCAGCTCAGACGGAGGTACAACGTCACGGGTGTTGGGGACATTTTTGACATGGATGCAGGAAAAAACAAAGCCTGTTTTTGTCATCGCTACAGCCAACGATATCTCAAAAATCCCGCCAGAACTGCTGCGAAAAGGACGAATGGACGAAATTTTCTTTGTTGATCTTCCCACGAAGAACGAACGGGAAGAAATTATCAAAATACACCTTGATAAGAAAAAACGTGAGCCGGACGATTTTAATATTTCGGAACTTGCGCTGAAAAGCAAGGGTTTCTCCGGCGCAGAGCTTGAGGAAGTTGTCAAGGAGGCGCTTTTTCAGGCTTATGATTCAGGGCGCACGCTTAGGGACGAGGATTTGTTTAATGCGATTGAAAAAACGTTTCCACTTTCCAAAACAATGCATGAATCAATAGAAAAAATGCGCGAATGGGCTAAAAGCCGCACAGTCGCGGCATCGGAAGAAAAGCCGGAGTCCTTCAAAGAATGGGAAAACGACAATGTTCCCAAGTTGAGACAGGAAAGTTACGACAACTGGTTCGTGCAAGAGGCGAAGTAAGATGGAGATGCATTATTATCTTAATGTTTATCGTGATAATTGGGATCGTGCTTTTGCAATCAATAAGACAACGCAGGATCAACTTGCTCTTTTTGATAGGTATCTTAGAAATTCTATAAATGCGCTAAAAAGCAAAGGGGAAATAGAGGCTAAATGGGAAAAGGTGGAAACACTAAACCTTGCAGAGCTTCGTATCATTGGCGGCATTTACAGATATATAAAGCAGACTGTAATAGAGATTAAAGGCAACAAAAAAGGTTACTATCGAATTAAGCTGGAGGGTGAGCCTGATTTTGATGAAAAATTAAAGTATAAAATTGGTGACAGAAAGGGTGAAATTGATGTTGATAAAGATATGTTTGAAGAAGGGCTTGTGCATATTGAAGGAATTGACACGGTAAAATTTGATGCTGTAATATGGGGGTTTTCAACACCAGAGTTAAGTCCCGCATGGTGCCAGTTCGAAGATAATACAATGCTATACGATCCACAAAATGACACTGCATATAAGATCATATCAATTGACAATGATAGTATTATTGTAAGCGGGAATTTACCTGCAGACACAAGGCTTCAATATAAAGGCATGGAGGTTTCATTTTCCAAAAAATCAGATAATGCTTTCCCTGTTAAAAATGTTAACATTCTGCATGATGATGCACGTGAGACCGTTTTTTATTCAGAAAAGCGGTTGGGAAACATAAGAGGAGTTGAGGAAATCAAAAACAAGGAAAAAGACTTCATCAAGACGGATAGCATGTTTTTGGATGCTGACAATACAAAAAAACTAAAATTTGAACTAACCGACAATTCACGTGGCAAGACTATAGTTTTAGCAAACAAAGACGATTATGGTAAAATGGTATATTCCGAGGGGTTACGTTTTGAAGTTATAGAACCCAATAAAAACAATGCTGATAACTATAAAATCAGACTGATAGAAGTTGATAACAATGATGATGATGATGATAATGAATTACTTACCCTTTCACCTTTGCGTTATTTTTTTGATGAGAAAGTAAACATAAAAGATGATCAAGATAATGAATATTCTTTAGACCGAAAGAACAGCGACAAAGATGAGATGTTAGTTGTGCTTAAAAGGAAAGCTACGAAAGAAGAACAATTAAAGGGTAAGCGGTGGGAATACGTTTGCCATCCACCAGAGGGTTCAATATTAAAAGTTAAGATTGATTTAACACAACTTGAACGCCAAAGGTCGGCAATTTATAAGTTGAAAAAAATGCCTCATGCGGATCACGAGGCAATTATCAGATTATTTGAAAAAAGAGAGAAAGCCACATGGTATCCGCCGAAGCAAGTTCCAGAAAATAATATTACCGAATGGTTTGTCCTAAAAGACGAAAAAAGAAGCGGCTGCGATGAACAGCGCCATTTCGTTAAAATCGCGCTTGCTACCAACGATTTTGCAGTACTGGAGGGGCCGCCAGGTTCTGGGAAAACAACGACAATCCTGGAGCTTATTTGTCAGCTTGTTCGAAGGGGTAAGCGGATATTGCTTTGCGGATCAACCCATGTAAGTATTGACAATGTGCTTCAACGTCTTATCGAATTAAGGGATGGACATCGCCTTCTGGACCAGGTTGATATACTGCCCGTAAGAGTAGGCAGAGAAGAGAAAGGTGATGAAAAAATTGCGGAATTCAAAATTGATAATTTAATAGGAAAAGATGGAACAAAGGAAATCAAAGACCAGAAGAAGAAGCTTTTGCTTGACGCTGCCAATCTTGTTTGCGGAACGACAACAGGAATTATTGGCGCGTATCCAAAATTTAAAAACCTGACCAAAAAAGACGGCAAACCGGTAGTACCAGAATTCGATTTCATGATTATCGACGAGAGCAGCAAGACCACTTTTCAGGAATTTCTTGTTCCGGCACTTCACGCAAAGCGTTGGATTCTTGCGGGGGATGTCATGCAGCTTTCCCCTTATACTGAAAAAGAAAACGTAGAGTTCAATTTTGAGACAATATCCGTAGATGGCGAGGAGCTTGGTGAAAATATTCAAAGGGCGGTATTGTATCTTGAAAGAATAAGAACGTACCTTGGGGAAAAAGATTATGGCACTAAAAACAAATATCCCAATCGTTTTATTGTTCCCTGCCCCCAAGGATTAATTATAAGTATGGCGCAAGAACTTCTTTCCGGCAGAATAGACAAATTCCCTGATGACACAATTTTTGCTTGCATAACGTCTGAAGAATTACCAATAAAAGATACTCAACAAGAAAATGAGGAGGAACGGAGGCTGTTCAGCCTAATACTATTTCGCACGCCGGATAATGTAAAATTTCTTGAGCTTACAACAGCAAATGTGATATTGGTTGAAACGGCCATCATGGATTTGATACAGAAAAACCTTCCTGCGACCCATGCGATACTTGGAAAGCAAGATTGGGAAACAATGCAACATGCATTTTGCCACAATATTCACAGGCATAGATTTGACTTAGATATAAATAGAAAGCAGTATAACGATGGTTTTGAGATATCCAAAGAATTCAACAAAGAACTTAAAGAAGGGAAAAGTTGGGCAAGTGAAATAGCCTGGCGTATGGATAGAGAAAACCAACTGCGTTTGGCAAAAGGTGATAAAGCCCGGAGAAACCTTGATCGTTATTCCAAAGAGATCGATGAATATACACCATTTTCAGTAGATAAAGATAAGTTCAAGGAAGAACGTAATTCTATTGCTTCCATGGTTTTCCCTTCGGTTTTGGGATCACTTGTTATGGGAATACGAGGTAGAAAGACAAAATCCGAATCCACAATGTCCGAAGGTTTCAAAAAAGAAGACTTGGAAAAAAGAAAAATAACCTTAAGGTTTCAACACCGAATGCACCCTGATATTTCCGAGTTCCCTCGCATCCGTTATTATCAGGAATCCGACGCCCTGTTGGATTTGGAATCGCCCAGGCACATTAGGGAATCAAGAAATTGGGATTATGCCCGCTACAGCAGGCGAAGTATTTGGGTAAATGTCGATGGTTTGAGCAGAGGGGGGAGAAATGTCTATGAGGTAGAGGCGATGATGCACCACTTACGGGAATTCTTTAAATATGCAACTCTCCATAAACCTCCGGAAGGTAAAAAAAAGTGGGAAGTTGCATGCCTTGCTTTTTACAACAGACAGGTAGATATGATCGGAGAGGGCGATAGAAACGTAAAAGGCAAACTTATCGAAGGATTGCAATCGCTGCCAGGAATGGGCAAGAAAAAATCCAGATTCGAATATACAGGCGAAAGTCCAGGGGCATATCCCGTTTCCATCCGCCTGTGTTCAGTTGACAGTATTCAAGGAGATGAGGCGGATATTGTCTTTTTATCAATGTCAAGAACAGACAGGGTTGGCTTTCTTGATAACCCGAATCGTTTGAACGTTGCTATTACCCGTGCCAGATTTCAACTTGTCATTTTTGGAAAATATGATTTTTTTTCAGGACCCAAAAGTTCTGATGATTTAAAGGAATTAGCCGAAGCTCATAAAAACAGTGTAGAGGAATGGAGGGTGCCACGGTGAAAATCACTCTAAAACGAAAACTGGAACTCAAAAGCGCAATAGTCTATTTGAAACTCAATAACAAAGTTCTGCGTGAAGATATCAAAGGATACCTAAATTCTGAATTTGATTTTAGATCTGTAAATGAAATTGTTGAGCAAAGGGTGAAAAAATACCTTCTCAATGAGGGGTTTTATGGAAGAGACTATACGTTAACGACAAAAGGCCGGGAAGCCAAAGAAACAGGCTTTGTTATGGAACCAGAAGAAGGAACCTATCAAATTTGGTATACTAAGGATGATCCTCTGTTTGGAAATAGGGCTTTTTATTTCACAAGAATAATACCGAAAAAATCTCCCGACACGACTGGTAACATAAAAGAAGGCAATCTGAATCTGTCTGGTGAATTTAAGTCCTTGCCCATTGTTTCCATGAAAAATATTCAAGGCACAGAATTCACTATCGAAAAAATATCAAAATGGGACGAAGAAAAAGAACCGTCATTCATTGAAATGAAATGGATATGGAACGGAATTGAAAATTCCACCTTCAACTTTAGAGGTTTTTTAAAAACAGCTAACACTGAAAAGAATGGCAACCCGCATCAAGATAGAATTGATGATACGAAGGCTATTGATCTGAATATACCTCTTGATAAACATATTTCCGGCATTATTCCGGATTGGAATTCTGAAACAGGACGATACAGGTTTAAACTGGAAAACGTAAGAGATAATGACATATACCTCTATTTTGAATATTCCGGAGATCGTCCACGAGAAGGATACGATTCATGCCGCTATGACAAGCTTCCGCTTGAACCTTACAACCTTGAAGAAGCGAAGAAATGGCGCGACAAAATCATTAAGTTGAAACTTGCTGATAGTTACATGCATCCCGATGATTTTACAGATTACATCATAGAGTCAAATCAGAAAGAAGGATTCTCGGCCTATTCCGAACATCTTGATGCTGATATGCCTGATGCTAGGCAGTACTTACCGGAGATTGATCCCGCAAAAAAATCGGATCGGGCTCTGGATTTTTGGCACCTTGCCGCTCCCATGGATTTGAATATAGGCTTTCCACAATCATTACAACAATGGCATTTTAGTCTTAAGAAAGGCGAACATGTCAGCTTAAATAGTATTGCAGAAAAACTATTCTGGGACAAAACTAAGTTGAAAAAGATTTTGTATTACGATAAGTATGTTACAAGCTATTATCAACAACGTACCATTTTTGCTTTGCTTGAATGTTTTGACTGCGCTGAAAATCACATCATTACCGATATTCTACAGGATAATTTTCATGGGTATCTTGCAAAAAAGAAATCGATAACTCTTAAAAACATTAATGATGTATACAAAGACAAAAAGGATGCCCCCCACGATCGTTATATAGTTTTTAATCATGACGATGTTCTTGATGCATGGGTATGTACCAATTCCATTGACTATATCAGATTTTATATTAAAGGCGAAATACCCTCTGGTGCTGATGGGACAATCTTAAAAAGCGTTAATTTTACTAAAGTTGATCCTCGCGTTCTTGACGAAGAGCTTAAAAACTACCTGGAGGGCAAATAAGTGACCCCGATAAAACCTGTTAGCAAAACCACAACAATAAATTTTGGAAATGAAAGCATAAATGAATTTTGGCTCGAAACGCCGGCTGCTATAGCCAGCTCTTCATCACAGGATCAAAATTATCTTGAACGGGCAAAGGGCTTTTTAGATTCTGCTCCTGAAAACAGTGTTATATGCGTATTCTCCGAAGGACTGTCCAGCAGGCAGCTTTGCGAGTCTATTGCCAAAGCTCGTGATAATGGCAGTAGAGTATACATTCTTACAAATGCGTGTCATAACGAGATGAAAAATCTTGATGGCTGCCTCATTAGATACGAAGGAAGCAAAAGAATAGGTTCATTTATACTTATAAATCCCAATAGCAACGGAGTTTCACCGACAGGATGTATTTTTAACGGGCTATTTTCTGATGGAAGCATGAATCGGTCCGATAATCTCTTGCTTGATCTAGATTCAGAACAGATAAAAACTCTTTACCGTTATTTTTGCTATCAGTTTTGGAACAAAGCAGAAAAAGAACGCATCGGAAATAAAGAACGTAAAACCGATTCGGCACCGCTTGATATTTTTCCGCCTGTGGAAGATTCCTGTGATTTTGAATACCTGAAAAGCACCTGGAATAAGGATACGGAAAACGCATTAATAACAACAAGCTTACTGAATGGGAACTCCTATCTGGACTTTTCCAATGTTTCAAATTCAGCGATAATGTCAATATTGCCAGGAATTGACAGCGGCATTGTTCGTTCGTTAAAGCAGAAAGCCAATGAAATACATGCCTGCAACGATACAGCTTTGATTAATTCAATAAAAATATCCGATGATACCTGGCTTGTGCCGAAAACCGATGCTTCTCGCGAGGAAGAAGTGTATTCGATACGCTTAAACGCAGGGCAAAAGGGAGTATTGGATAAACATATTATTTCGACAGTGCAGGAAAAAACGTTGTACCGGTATGTTGAACGCGAAACAAGAGGAAACTTGAGCGGTAAAGTTATACTTCCTCTTGGTGCTTCTGTTTCAGAAAAGTATGAAATAAAAGCCGAAAGCAAAATAACAATCCCAACTGAAATGCAGCAGGAAATTTTGCCCAGGGAGGAATTCGGAAATCAACGGCCCGAATTGGCTGATGATGGAAAATCAGTTTCCATAACTTATAACTGGACTAACATTCCTTTTACATTGCCATCTGGAAGCAAAGAGCATCCCCTTTATAAAAACTGGGATGAAATAGAAAAGAACATTTCTAAATTCATTGAAAGCATTAATACCAAAATTTCTGAAACAAAAACAGGCGGCAATCCGTTTGAAAAATTAAAAGGATTTTTCCTTGGAGTACAGCAAAAATTTAAAGAATACGAAAGTGCTTTGAAGCTGTTGCAGAATATAGAATACCGTGCCATTGAGAAAACAGCGTTATATGAAAAAATTGGCGATATTAACAGCACCAGGAATTTTGTCGAGAAACTTTCCAATGAAAACAAGGAAGAACAGAGAAAAGCCGGGCTGGAAAAGCAAATCGACGCTGAAAAGGAAAAAGAACGGGAAAATGATACCAATCTTAAAAATAAAAAAGCTGCGTTGGAAGCAGTAAAAAAAGAAATAGAAAATCTTTCCAACAGTCAGAGAAAATTGGAAGCAGAGTCCGAAAAAAAAAGAAAGGAAGTAAAGAGCGAAAAAGAAGAATTGAAAAAAACCGCCGAAATAAAGGTTGTAGAAACCTCCTTGAAAGACAAAAACGTAGAGAAGAGAAGACTTGATGATGAAGTTTCCAAATTGAATGCTCAAAAGGGTAACATTTTAAACAATATAAGCCGGTTAAACGATCAGCTAAAGAAGCCTGCTAAAGAACCGCAAAAACAGGGATCAGTACTTTCCAACCTTGAAGGTGGAAAATCGCAAAGCAAGCAAGAGGCCAGGGATGCTTTAGCCGTCCCGGAGCTTCCGCACATCCCTCGTATTGGAAAATTGTACCAGCATAACGGGAAGGATTACCTTGCCATAACGAACTGGGAAGACTATCCTGACGGAGAAAAAGAAGCCAAACGCTTAAATGCGAAACTATGTGCCAAAGGAGATAATAATGGCTGAACATCGGATTGAAATAACTATTGATCAGGATGGAAAAATTAACGCCTCAACGGAAAATATCAAAGGAGAGATGTGCCTTGCAAAACTTCAGGAATTAATCGGCGAACTGGCTGATCTTGAATCCTATGAGAAAACCGATGAATGGCATCAAGATGTGGAAGTCACAAACGTTAATTCACAAATCCAGAAAATGGGAAGGAGTTAACCATGAGTTCAGTTGTCAAAACCGTTACACCATTTATTGACAGAGAATTGCTGTTGCAGGCCCTTGATGCTGTCGGCTGTAAGTATACAATTTCCGGTGACACGATAATCACAGATCGCAGCGATTATTATGGAAAACAAAAGTTTCAGTTTAAAAACGGCAGATATTGTTTTCTTCATGACTCCAGTGCTGATAATATGGTATTTGGCCCTAGTTATCCATGGGGAAATATTGATCTAAAACAATATAAAACAGTAAGCGAGTTTTTAAAAGCAACGGGGCAGGCGTATAATAATCTGCATAAAAAACGGCTTGAAGAACTTGAGAAAAAGCGCCTGGCTGCCATTGCCGAAGCGGAGCGCTTGCGCAAAGAACAGATGGCTGAACAGGAGCGGCTCAGACTGCTTGCAATAGCGGAAGAAGAACGCAAAAGGGCCGAGGAAGAACAGCAGCGCATTGAGCGTGAGCGCAAAGAGTTTGTTGAAAAACAGAGAGCGGCGGTTATTGCAAACGCTAAAGAGCAGGGCTATGATATTCAGGAAACAGTGGTTAACAATAAAATCAAACTGGTGCTTGTAAAAGCCGCATACTAACATGAATATTGCCCACATTGAAGAGCAAAGTTTCATTTACGGCCCCGGCTGTCGTTTTGTTATCTGGACGCAGGGCTGTTCCATCAGATGCAAAGGCTGCTGGAATCAATCAATGTGGGATTTCGCCCCAAAGAATGAAATGGCGGTTTCTGACTTGTTTGTCCAAATTGCCGCTATGGGGGAAAATATTGAAGGCATAACGATTCTGGGCGGCGAACCATTGGATCAATATGAAGAAACGCTTTTGTTGTTACGGTTGTGCAATAAAGCCGGATTAAGCACCATGCTTTATACCGGACATGAGCTGCGGGAAATAGGCCAAAAGGGACTGTCAGATGTTCAAAAAGAGCTTGATATATTGATAACCGGAAGGTACGAAGAAAACAAAAGAACTTTACAACACCAGTGGATAGGTTCAACAAATCAGGAAATACATTTTTTAAGCAGCAGATACTCCAATGATAATATTAGAGATGGGAATTATATGGAAGTTACCCTTGATGAAGACGGAAGTTTAACGGTTCTTGGATTTCCGCCGGATAATAAGGGATTGGGGGCGCACTAAACCGGTTTATCATTGAGTTTTGAGGCAGTGCAAACGCCTTGAATTAAACCGATTCTTTATAGTACATTTATTTTATTAGGTATTATTGGTGAGGAGTATACGATTATGAAAATGTTAAATGCCTGCACTTTAGAGTTAGATGAGCCGTCAATTGCTGTCTCGGAAATTCTCGAACAGCTTAACCTTGAAAAAAACGCGCTGAAACACTCTGCCGGGTTTCTTACCTGCAGCTATGATTTTGTGGAGATGGGCATAGCCAAAGCTATTTGCGAGGCTTTGCCGTTTGATGTGGTGGGGTGTACGACGTTGACCAACGCCGTCAATAAGGAAGCCGGCACCATGCTTTTATGCCTGACGGTGTTGACTGCTAACGATTGTCAGTTTGTCGCCACCTTGTCCGATTCCCTTCGGGAAGATTTGGACGGGACGGTTCTGGAAACGGTACGAAAAGCGAAGTCCGATTTGGGGGAAGCCGCGCGAATGGCGCTGGCATTTTTGCCGATGTTTGGGGTGGGCGGCGAAATTATGCTGAACGCTCTGGATAAGGCATTGGAAGGCGCACCGTTATTTGGCACGGTTGCCTGCGATTATGATACGGCGGAATACAGCAACACCTATGTGCTATATAACGGCGAACATTATAAAGACCGTCTGTCCTTTTTGCTGATTGCCGGAAATGTAAAGCCCCGGTTCATCGTAACCGCCACCTCCGAGCAAAACTTGAAAAGGCAGCAGGCGGTCATAACATCTTCGGATGGGTGCCTCTTAAAGAAAGTCAACGATATGACCGCGCAGGGTTATCTTGAATCTGTGGGCCTGGCGACCGGCAAAGGCGTTGAGGGCTTAAGCTCCGTCCCCTTTATGGTTGACTATAATGACGGGACACAGCCTGTCGCGCGGGCAATTTATTACGGGTTGAATGAAGACGGTTCCGCCGTCTGCGGCGGGGTCATGCCCGAAGGCGGTACGCTTTATATCGGGCGAATGGATATGGAAGATATACTTTTAACGGCGGAGAATTCGCTCAAAAGTCTTTTTAAATCCGACAGCCCGAACGGTATTATTATGTTTCCCTGCCTTGGCAGAAATATGGTTTCGGCAGTAGACCCGATGGCGGAGATCGATGTTGTAAAAAATATTGCCGGCGATTCGGTTCCCTGGCATCTTGCTTACTCCGGCGGGGAGTGCTGTCCGGTGTATACCAAAGACGGCAAAACGGCAAACCGTTTTCACAATTTTACGTTTATTTGCTGCGCAGTGTAGCTTATGAATGAAGAACTGGAAGCATTGATAAAGGAAAACAGAAACCTTAACCGCCGGATCAGGGATGTTGAATCTACCCTCAGGCGCAACAAGGCGATGCTTGCCGCCAGAACTGCAGTTAATTCCATGCTGGAAGCCGAGCAGCGTAAAATAGAACAGAACATGAATTTGCTGATGGAAAACAGCGCGGATATTATTTTACTGTTTGACAAAAACGGCTGTTTTTCTTACGTTACGCACATTTTTTTGAAGACAGCGGGAATATCCGGCTCCGAATTAATCAGCGGCAGACATTTTACCGAAATTTTTGCCCGGCTGGTTTCCGGAGAATGGGCGGACTTTATGCAGACAAATTTTGACCTTGCAATGAAACAGCGAAGCACGGTTGAAATCCATTCTTCCGTTGCCTTTTCCGGAAACGACCCCAGGGATTACCACATACGAATTACGCCGATGACAAGCCATGACGGAAAATTGGCGGCGGCCATGATGCTGCTGCACGATATGACCGATATTATACGCTCAAAAAAACAGGCGGAGAGCGCGAATCTGGCGAAAAGCCGGTTCCTGGCAACGATGAGCCATGAAATGCGCACCCCCATTAACGCGGTCTTTGGCATGTCCTCCATCGGAAAAGCCGCCGCCGACAAAGACAAAATGATTTACTGCTTCACAAAAATTGAAGCCGCGTCACAGCATTTGCTTGGCGTAATAAACGATACGCTGGACATGTCCAAAATTGAAGCCGGAAAGCTTGAGCTGTCCCCAATGGAATTTTCCTTTGAAAAAATGCTGCAAGGTGCCGTAAACGTCATTAATTTCCGGCTTGACGAGAAAAAGCAAAAACTCACCATACATACCGACAAAGCCATTCCGGATATTCTGGTCGGTGACGGCCAAAGACTTGCACAGGTCATAACCAACCTGTTGGGAAACTCGGTAAAATTCACCCCAGACGAAGGCATGATAAACCTTTCCGCGCTTTTAGTCGGTGAAGAAAACGGCGTATGCACACTACAAATCGCCGTGACCGATATGGGAATAGGCATAAGCACCGAACAACAGGCGCGCCTTTTCCAGCCCTTTCAACAGGCCGACAGCGATACCTCGCGTAAATTCGGGGGCTCGGGTCTGGGACTGTCAATCTCAAAAAGCATTGTTGAGATGATGGGCGGTGAAATCCGTGTAGAATCCGACCTGGGCAAAGGCTCAACGTTTTCTTTTACGGCGCAGTTAAAGCGGGGCGGGGAAAATACAATTTCCGGCATTGCATCCGCCTGCTATGAAATGCCGTCGGACATCAGCGATATCTTTGCCGAACACAATATCCTGCTTGTGGAGGACGTTGAAATAAACCGCGAAATTGTCGTGGAATCGCTTAAGCCGACCGGCTTAAATATAGACTGCGCGGAAACCGGCGAAGAGGCTGTCCGCCTGTTCAGCGAAACGCCGGAAAAATACGAACTGATATTCATGGATGTGCAGATGCCCGGAACGGACGGCTACCAGGCCACAAGGCTCATCAGGTCGCTTGATATTCCCCGCGCAAAAACAATCCCGATTATTGCCTTAACCGCTAATGTTTTCCGGGAAGACATCGAAAAGTGCCTGGAAGCCGGCATGAACGGCCATATTGGCAAGCCGATAGTCTTTGAAGAAGTTTTCCGGCAGTTAAAAGTATACTTGCCGTAATGACTGGAAAGACAATGCCCACACCGCGCGGGAAGAAGCGGACGCACAATCCTTCCAGAATGGTGCGGGTTCCGCCGGGTACTCTGAAGTCCGTGATAAAGAACATTCGAGGTGTACCGGGAATTTTGGGGATTCAGCACTTGAATTGAAAACTGTTCAGTAAAGGCGGATTTAGCCTAGCTTATCCAGATTTGACAGCCTTGAGCTAATTGCATTGGCAACAGCAACTCCCAATTCATCAAGGACATCTTTTTGGAATTGTTTAATGATTTCGCCGGGGAATGATGCCATTGAAAAAAGCTGTGGGCTGTCGATTTCAAGGGCGCTTGCTATCCGCTCCAACATTTCCGGGGTAGGGAATTTATTCTCCAGCTCTATTTGCCCTATATAGTGTGTTGATGTTTTAACTTTCTCCGCTAACTTTGCCTGAGAAATGCCTAAAGCATGTCTTCTTTCTTTAATATTATGAGCCAATAATGCTCTCAGACTTGTCATAATACACCAAATCAAATAAAGCCTATCGAAAACCAAGGTATTGACAACTTCCTTTACAGCAGTATAATAAAAATACTTTCCTTAAAGGAATGATTCATAAATAAGGATGAATTTTCTATGGGGCCTCTGCTTTTTGAGAAAACTTGCCATAAGAAACCCCATAATTTTGAAATTCAAACTCCATTGTGACAATTTTTATAGGAGGCGGCGATGGGGTTCCTGATCTTCCTTTTTATCATCGGGGCTGTGGGCGTGTTAATAGTAGTTATTGGTATCGCACTTGGCCTGTGGGACAAAGTTTATTATGGTGATGATGACTTTAAGGACGAAATGCTGGATCGCATGGATCGGCTTGAAGACCGTTATGACCGTTGGTAACGCACATGGGGGTAGTATTCATTGCAATCGTTATTTTTCTTCCGGCAATAATCATCTGGGCTATTTTTGATACCGCTATGGAAGAAAAGGACGAGGGCTGGAGAAGAGGTGGTTGCTGGAGGCCTATTCTCGGTTTTTTCGTCGTCATAATACTTACTTTGCTGCTCGTTTTTGGGTGCGCTAGTTTACTTTCATGAAATTGCGAAGGTTAAAAGAATATGGCATTGCCCGCAAGGCGCTTAACCATTGAACAGCTCTGGGAGCAAGCAGGCTTCCGGCCCAATGACAGTCAGCGCAGAGCTATCCTTCACACTGACGGCCCGATCTTCCTGACTGCGGGACCCGGCTCCGGCAAGACCCGTGTGCTCCTTTGGCGCACGCTCAACCTGATTGTCTTCCACGGGGTAGACCCGGGCAAAATCTTTCTTTCCACGTTCACCCAAAAAGCCGCGCTCCAGCTCAAAGAGGGCTTGCGCTTCCTTCTTGGCATTGCCAGCAATTACACAAACCAGCCCTATGACATTGCGAAAATGCCCCTTGGAACCGTCCACTCCATTTGCCAGAAAATGCTTGGCGACAGAACGTTTTCCCCAAACCGGGAAAGGCAGCATTCGCCGCTTCTGCTTGATGAACTGGGGCAGTATTTTAAAATCTACGGCAGAAAAAACTGGGCGCATCTGTGCGAAGCTGCCGGTTTTGAAGTTCCCGAAAATGCGAAAAACACCGAAGCTTCCGGCGAATCTGAAATGACCATACCAGAAGCCGCGATTCTTCAGATTAACGAATACTTCGGAAAGCTATATCAGGGTGAGCCGAAAAAGTCGCGGCATGAAGCTGCCATTTCTGTCATCGAACTTTTTAACCGCTTTTCTGAGGAATACCTTGATCCCGCCAAATGCAACACCAAAAATGAAACCCTCGCAAAACTTCTTGTTATGTACCAGGTATATCAGGACAGGCTTTCCGCCAATCCGCTCCAGAAGCAGGTTGATTTTTCCCTGCTCCAGAAAGCTGCTTTTGAACAAATCGAGGTTTTTCCCGGAGCGTCTTCTTTTTACGAGCATATTATCATCGACGAATATCAGGACACAAACACCATTCAGGAAAAAATATTTTTCGCCCTTGCCAAAGACCACAAAAATATCTGCGTTGTCGGCGATGACGATCAGGCGTTGTACCGTTTCCGTGGAGCCACTGTCGAAAACCTCGTCGAGTTTGAAACACGCTGTGAAAATGCCATTGGTCGCGTTCCTGTTCGTATAGACCTTGATATAAATTACCGTTCGCGAAAAAGAATTGTCGATACCTACACCTCTTTTATTGATGAAACAGATTGGGAAAAAGAAAGCGGAGAAGGCCACTACCGCATTCACGACAAAAATATCAAATCCCATTCTGCTGATTCCGGCGTTTCTGTTGTTACAACAACGCCAAATCCTGACAAAGAAGCGGTGTGCCGTGAAGTTATCAATCTTGTGTATGAACTCAAGCAGTCGGGAAAAATTACTGATTACAACCAGTGCGCTTTTCTTTTTCCCGCAATGAAAAACAACACCCGTGTAAATGATTTTATTCAGGCATTCAAGAGCTTTAACGAAGAAAGAGGATTTACGGGAACAGACAGGGAAATTAAAGTCTACGCTCCCCGTGCAGGCAGTTTTCTTGAAATTGACGAAGGCAGAGCTGTCTGGGGGCTTCTTATGCACATTTTTGATTTTAAATGCCCGAAAGATCAACGCCACCAGCGCTTCCGTGAATGGATTGAAAAATGCGAAGATACGGCGTTAAAACTTATAAAGGCGGATGAAAACCTAAAACAGTTTATAAAAGACAAAAAAGAACAGCTCTCGCTTGTTTCCAAAGATTATGAAATTCTTCTTGAAAAAGTCGAAGAAAACGGCATTGCTTTAAAAGACCCGTTCCCCTCCGGCAAAATCAAAATCCTTGCCAATCTTAAAGAGCTGTCGCCCAAAGCCAGACAGAACCTTGCCGGAAAATATTTCTACAACATTTTGGTAAAGCGCGAAAAAGACGGCAATCCGTTTTCTGCTGCCTATATTCTTAACCGTGTAACATCCGTGGACTGGTCTGTCCTTGATCTGTTTTATCAATTGTGCGGCTTTGATTATTTCCGGGAAATGTTTGACATGGCGGAAAGGAAGAAAGACGAAAACCCTGACGAAGGCCCCATTTGCAATCTTGCCCTTATAAGCCAATATCTTTCCCGCTTTATGGAAGAACATAGCGCTGTTATTACCGCTTCGTTTCTTAAAGACGATAAATTTAAACACACGTTTTTTTCCTCGTATACTTACGCCCTTTTTCGTCTGGAGGAAACCGAATACGAAAATGCCGAAGACCCCTTTCCCAAAGGGCGCATTCCCTTCCTGACCGTGCATCAGGCAAAAGGGCTTGAGTTTCCCGTTGTCGTACTTGGAAGCCTTTTCAAGACAAAATTCGCCGCGGATAAAAAAGAGCGCATTATCCGTGAACTCTTGCCCGGAAAAGAAGGGGAGCCGCTTGATAAGATACCCGCGTTCGATATCATGCGGATGTTCTATGTCGCGCTGAGCAGGGCGCAAAACCTTCTTGTGCTTGCACGCTTCGGCAGAGGAAACAAAACGCCCCCAACCAGCTATTGGGAAACCGGGGAATTTGCTTCGTTCTTTGAAAAAAACAATCTCCCCGCGATTTCCGGCTTTGACAATAATTCAATTCCTCCGGCTAAGGAAAAGGGAGAAGACCTTGCAAAAAGTTATTCATATACTTCTGATTTTATTTATTACAAAAAATGCCCGCGTCAATACATGGTAATGCGAAAATATGAGTTTGTTCCCAGCACTTCGGAAACCATGCTCTTTGGCAGTCTCATCCATAAAACCATAGAAGACCTCCATAATCTTTTAATGAGCGAACGCGAATCTTCACTTTTTGGGGAGGGAAAATGACGCCCAAAGAAGTTGAAAAACGCATTGCCGAAATGTTTGAGGAAAATTATCAGTTCTTTCGCGCTTCCGGAGGTCATGCCCTTACCGAGAACATCAAGCAGACAGCCCTTAAACAGGTCATTGCCTATTATCGCAAACTACGCCACATCGCCGAAAATGTCAGCGAAGTTGAAGTAAAACTGACCCTTCCCAATGAGACAACTCCCAACGGCAACACATTTAACATTGAAGGCATTGTTGACATTGTACATGAAGAAGGCGAGGTCTGCATGTACGACCTAAAAACCCACGATGCCGATTATATCCGCAGCCACACCGATTTTTACGAAAGCCAGCTCAATGTCTACGCGCACATTTGGCAAAACCTGCGAAACAATAAACTCGACCGCACCGCAATTATTTCCACCGCTTTGCCGGAAAAAGTGCGAACAGCGCTTGCCAGAGGCGATGAGAAAGAAGTAGAACAAGCGCTTGATGCCTGGAATCCGATTATTGACATTGCCTACAGTCAGGAAAATGTCAAGCAGACGATTGCGGAATTCGCGCAGGTCGTTGACAAAATCGAGGAACGTTCGTTTTCCGCTCCCGAAGTAAAACGCCTAAAGGAAAAGGTTGAAGGGACGGGTGTACAATTTGCCACCTATTTCTGTCGCAATTGCGATGCACGGTATTCCTGTCCTTCTTACCGTGAATATGTCCGGCAATCCGGCGCGAAGAATCAGGCGGAATTCCGCAAGTATCTTGAAGATTCAGGTGATGCGGTTGCGAGCGAAGAACGGATGTTGGCTGACCTTGAAAAATCCAAAACAGAAACGGACGAGGAGTGAAAATATGGCCCGACTTGAGGATATAACCGTTGGTGCAAATGTTACTGGCATTACCGGGAATGAGTCGGTAAGCATTGTCGCGATAAAATGGCACGGTACAAACGCCATAACCGTCACGATCAGAAACCATGCCGGGCAAGTTGCCGAGCAAATACTTTACCGGGAAGATGAGCAACGGCTAATTGTCGCGGACGGAAGTCTGCCATGGAGTTTTGATGCCGATGCCAATATGCTCCGCCTTGCTTCGGAAGCGTATCGAATAAATCTTGCCCATATTTTCGACCCGTACCTTGCCGTACATACATCGGCGATTGAGCCGTTGCCGCACCAGATATCCGCTGTTTACCAGGAGATGCTCCCGCGCTTGCCGCTTCGTTATATTCTGGCGGACGACCCGGGCGCGGGTAAAACTATTATGACAGGGCTTTTCCTAAAAGAGCTGCTGGTTCGCGGCGACTTGAAGCGTTGTATGATTGTTTCGCCGGGCAATCTGGCGGAGCAATGGCAGGATGAATTATACCGCAAGTTTAATCTGTGTTTTGAAATTCTAACCAATGACAAAATTGAATCCGCGGTTACGGGCAATGTATTTACGGAAATAAAATTTTGCATAGTCAGGCTGGATAAATTATCCCGCAACGATGAACTCAAAGAAAAATTACGCGTTACCGATTGGGATTTAATTGTCTGTGACGAAGCCCATAAAATGTCCGCCACAGTCTGGGGCGGAGAGGCAAAATATACCAAACGATTTCATCTGGGGCGGCTTCTGGCGTCCATATCGCGGCATTTTTTGTTATTAACCGCGACACCACATAACGGCAAGGAAGAGGACTTCCAGCTTTTTATGTCACTTATCGACCATGACCGTTTTGAGGGCGTGGTGCGAAGCGGCAATCAGGCCGTGGATGTTTCCGATGTCATGCGGCGGCTTGTAAAAGAGGACTTGTTGAAATTCGATGGTACGCCATTGTTCCCGGAACGCAGGGCGTACACGGTCAATTATGACTTGTCCCCGGCGGAGGCAAGGCTATATACAGCCGTCACAGATTACGTCCAGGACGAATTCAACCGTGCTGACAATTTGAATAGCGGCCGCAAAACAACCGTTGGCTTTGCGTTGACGGTGTTGCAGCGTCGTCTTGCTTCATCGCCTGAGGCAATTTATCAATCGCTAAAACGCCGCCGTGAGCGCCTTGAAAATCGCCTTGCAGAAGAACAGGTTGGTAAACGCGCGGCGGAATACAGCATCCCCGAATACGACGATTATGATGATGACGACATGCCGTCCGCGGAACTGGAAGATGCCGAGGAAAAAGTCGTAGACCAGGCATCAGCCGCCCAGACAATCGCGGAACTGGAAGCGGAAATCGCCACATTAAAAAAGCTTGAGCGCATGGCGAATGATGTGCGGCAGAGCGGCGAAGACAGGAAATGGGACGAGCTTTCCAGGCTGCTTCAGGATGACGGGAATATGTTCGCGGACGGCTTGCGCGAAAAACTGATCATTTTTACGGAACACCGCGACACGCTTCGTTATTTGACCGCCAAGATTCGCTCGCTCCTTGGAAGCGAGGAAGCTGTCGTAACAATACACGGCGGTATGCTGAGGGACGAACGCCGCAAGGTCGAGGAATTGTTCAGACAGGATAAACGGGCGCGTATTCTTATCGCTACCGATGCGGCGGGCGAAGGTATAAACCTTCAAAGGGCGCACCTGATGGTCAATTATGATCTGCCGTGGAATCCGAACAGGCTTGAGCAGCGCTTTGGACGCATACACAGAATCGGGCAAACGGAAGTCTGCCATCTTTGGAACCTTGTTTCCCGCGAAACCCGTGAGGGCATGGTTTTCCAGCGGCTATTCGAAAAGCTGGAACAGGAAAGGGAAGCGCTTAAAGGCAAAGTTTTTGATGTGCTTGGAAAAATCACGTTCGAGAACAAACCGCTTCGTGATTTGCTTATTGAGGCTATCCGTTACGGTAACGACCCTTCCGTAAAAGCGCGTTTGTACGAAGTTGTAGACCATTCCCTTGATCATGGGGAACTCCAACGCCTGCTTGACGAACACGCCCTGACCGAAAATGCGATGGATGTTAATAAAGTGACAGCAATTCGCGAGGACATGGAGCGGATGGAAGCCCATAAACTGCAGCCGCACTTTATCGAATCTTTTTTTATCGAAGCGTTCGCGAGTGTCGGCGGGAAAATCCGCCAACGTGAAAAGGGGCGGTACGAGATAACGTCAGTGCCGTTTGCCGTCCGCAATCGTGATATGCAAATAGGTTTCGGCGAACCTGTGCTGCAACGGTATGAGCGCGTTTGTTTTGACAAACCCTACTGCAATGTGCAAGGTGTTGTACCAGCCGCGCTCGTTGCCCCCGGCCATCCGTTGCTGGAAGCGACCATCGATCTTGTGCGGGAGCGCAATACCGATGTCTTGAAGCGCGGCGCGGTTTTTATTGATGAGAACGATTTCGGCACTGATGCCAGATTGCTGTTTTATATTGAAGATTCCGTGTTAGACGGCGTTATTATGCCGAATGGCGGCAAGCGGGTTATATCGAAAATATTCATTTTGTTGAGATCAAAGAAGATGGCAGCGCATTAAACGCAGGATATGCGCCGTATCTTGATTACCGCGCCGCCAAAGAAGATGAGCAGGATGCTATCCTGTCATTTTTGAATAGCCAGCAGTGGCTTAAAGCGAATGTTGAAGAAACTGCGGTTGGTTATGCAATTTCGCAGGTTATTCCTGCACATGTTGCCGAAGTGCGCGGGCGCAAAACCAAACTCATTGAGAATACCGCCAAAGCAGTCAAGGAACGCCTGACCTCGGAAATACAATACTGGGATTTCCGCGCCGCCGATTTGAAAATGAAAGAGTCGACGGGAACTGTAAACGCAAAACAGAACTCCCAAACGGCCGCCAACCGTGCCGAGGAACTTGAAGCGCGGATGCAAAAGCGGCTTGCCGAACTGGAAACCGAAAAGATGATTTCGGCGATGCCTCCTGTAATAGTTGGGGGAGCCATTGTTATACCGCGCGGGTTGCTTAGCAAACTGAATGGTAGGCCCGCCACTTTCGCCGACGATGCTATGGCGCGGCGCGAAATAGAACTTGCCGCCATGAAAGCCGTTATGGATATTGAAAGTTCGCTTGGTTATATTCCCGTTGATGTGAGCGCGGAAAAGGTCGGCTACGATGTGGAATCGAGGATACCTATTGATAAGCGCGATGCAAATGGCGCAACGCTTCGGTTTATCGAGGTTAAGGGCAGAGTTGCTGGTGCGGATACTGTAACCGTTACCAAAAATGAGATTTTGACGGCTTTTAATAAGCCGGATGAATATTTACTGGCGATTGTTGAGGTGGGCGAGGTGCAGACGAAAACGGTGTATTTGAAGAAACCGTTTCGGGAACGGCCTGATTTTGCGGCGACGAGTGTTAATTATGGTATTGCGGAATTGGTTGGCGGTGCGGAAATTATATTACAGAGGTTATCAATATGAAATGCGATATAGAATTAGAACAGTTCTTGAAAAGTGTAGATGAGATCGAATTACGTAAAAAAATAAGAATATTCAGACGCCTAAATTTCCAGAATATGAGCGAAGGAGATGTGTTTCGAGAAGTGTTGAAGGTACTGCAACATAATGGTAAATTTATATATGAACCCTATCTTCTTTTTTACCCAGCGGGAACAAATTTTTATAGAGTTCGGGTGCTCGAAGGACATGATATACCAAATGAGAATCTGTCAAAAAAAGGCGATTTTTGGGCACCTCCAGCAGAAAAAGTAACAGCATACAACCGTTTGAATAAACCACAAGAATCTCTTTTGTATACATCACCATCATATCCTCATGTGGCGATAAATGAAATGAAAAACAAAGTGAAAGATAATTTATTTGTTGTCATTATTTATAAATCCATCGCGGCAGTAAAAATTAATATAATTGGGTTGGCTTTCAATCATGATCAACTAGGTATCTATGATGAAAAAGCCATTCGCGTCGGTGAAATGTACAATGACTTTTTTCATGATGAATTTTCGAGGGATGTTGGTGATGGAACGGAGTATTTGTATAAAATTTCTGAATGTATAGCAAAGACATATTTTGATTTACCCCCACGAGATGCTCAGGATGCTTGGGCGTATCCTTCAGTTCAAAATAAGTCCATGCTGAATGTATGTTTTAGACCAGAAATAGCCAATGAGTTATTAGAATTACAGCCATCAGTAATTGGGAGATATATTAACCAACAGAGCTTCGCAATTGTCAAAATTGTTAATGGATTTGATGATAGTGGTGTTCCTGTTTACCACGATATTGATTCTGAAGAGCAAAAACGTTATTGGATGGAAAGGCTGAATGGAGGAAAATCATGAGCTACAAAAAGAAACTAATTGAAGTAGCTCTGCCACTAGAAGTTATTAATAAAGCCTCGTCTCATGAAAAAGCGATTAGGTATGGGTTACCAGCAACATTTCATCGTTGGTGGGCACGGCGACCTTTGGCGGCGGCTCGTGCTGTTATTTGGGCTTCGCTTGTTGATGATCCATCAAGTTTGCCGGAACAATTTCCGACTGAAAAAGCTCAAAATGCGGAGCGGGAACGACTTTTTGGCATATTATCTGAACTTGTTAAGTGGGAAAATTCCAACAACGAAAAAATTCTAAGTGCTGCAAAAGCCGAAATAATGAAGTCAACCGACAACAATCCACCTGCTCTGTTTGATCCCTTTGCGGGCGGCGGCACGATACCGCTTGAAGCGCAGAGGCTTGGACTGGAAGCACACGCCAGCGATCTGAATCCTGTCGCAGTAATGATAAACAAGGCAATGATTGAAATACCGCCAAAGTTTGCAGGGCAGCCGCCGGTGAACCCAGATGCACGCAATAGAACAGACTATACAGGCGAATGGAAAGGGGCGCAGGGGCTTGCCGAAGATGTGCGCTATTACGGCGAGTGGATGAAGAAAAAGGCGTTTGAACGAATTGGACACTTGTACCCAAAAGTGAAAGACGAACACGGACATGAGCATACCGTTATTGCCTGGATTTGGGCACGGACGGTGAAATGCCCGAATCCAGCTTGTGGGTGCGATATGCCGTTAGTTAGCAGCTTTGTTCTTACTAAGATAAAAGGTAAAGAAGCTTATATTAAACCTGTTGTTGAGAAAGAGTGTATCACCTACGAAGTTAAAGAAGGTAAAGAAGCACCTGCACCGTCAAAACTTGCGAGAGGAGCAAAGTTCAAGTGCATCAAATGTGGAGAAGCAGCATCTCCTGAACACATTAAAGATGAGTCAACATCTGGTCGTATTGGGGCGGTTTTGATGGCTGTTGTTGCCGAAGGCAAGAAAGGGCGCATATATCTTTCACCTGATGATATACATATCAATGTAGCAGTTGTAGAAAAACCAGACGATTTCCCGACCGGCGAGTTATCTGAAGACCGTCGTGCGATTTGGGCACCCTTATATGGACTGGACAAGATTGATAAATTGTTTACCAATCGTCAGCTTCAGGCTATGGTAACGTTTAGCGAACTTGTCAACGAAGCGCAAGAAAACGCCGCCCTAGATGCCGAAAAAGCTGGCTTTAAGAAAGATGATATACCTCTTAAAGATGGCGGAACAGGAGCAATTGCGTATGGTCAAGCCATAGGCGTATATTTAGCGGCACTTGTTGATAAATTAGCAGACTCATGTAATTCGTTGTGTCCATGGGAGCCGGTGGCACAATGTCCACGTCAACTCTTCGCAAGGCAAGGTATTCCAATGATATGGGATTTTGCAGAGGCAAATCCATTGGGCAACAGTTCAGGTTCTTGGAGCACGCTCTTAAATATTCTGTCGGGATACTTTAATGGTGGAGCTTTCAACTTTTCGCGTGATAAAACTGGTGTCGTTATTCAAAACGATGCGCAAACCGATAATGGGTTGCGTAATGTGTTAGTATCAACTGATCCACCATACTATGACAATATTGGATATGCTGATTTGTCTGATTTTTTCTACGTTTGGCTACGAAAATCATTGAGAGGAACATATCCCGATTTATTCAGAACCATGCTTGTTCCTAAAATTGAAGAACTTGTCGCGATACCATACCGTTTCGATGGTAATGTTGAAAAAGCACGAAGATTCTTTGAAACGGGGATGTATAAAACATGTGAGCAATTGAGGCGATACACAGACGAAAGACTTCCAGTTACAATTTTTTATGCTTACAAGCAAAGTGAACATGATGAGAAGGACTCTGCTCAAAAATCTGCTTCCACAGGTTGGGAAACTATACTGTCGGCAATTATTAATACTGGGTTTTCCATTACAGGAACCTGGCCGGTTCGTACCGAAATGACGGCGGCTTTGAAGAATAATGTTAACGCCCTCGCCTCCTCGATTGTCCTTGTTTGTCGAAAACGCCCCGCCAATGCACCCACATGTACTCGCCGTGACTTCATCAACATCCTAAAACGTGAGCTCAAACCCGCTTTACAAAAACTCCAATCAAGCAACATCGCGCCAGTGGATTTGGGGCAAAGTGCAATTGGTCCTGGCATGGGCGTGTATTCCCGCTTTTCAAAAGTGTTGGAGGCAGATGGAACGCCGATGGGCATTCGTTCGGCATTGACAATTATCAATCAAGAACGTGATTTTTACTTTACTGGGCAAGGCGATGAGCTCGATAATAAAAGCCGTTTCTGCATTGAACTTTTTTCCATGAAAAAATTTGATGATATTAAGTTTGGCGAAGCCGACGTGCTAGCACGGGCAAAAAACACATCGGTAGACAAACTTGCAGGCATTGGTGTTCTTTACTCACAAAAAGGCATTGTCCGCTTACTCACACGAAATGAAATCACTGAAACGACCAACAGCGAAATTATCTGGCTCCTTACCCAACAGCTTACTAACGCAATGGAAAAAGGCGGGGTAACTGCTACGGCAAAAATTGTCGCAAGTATCTTCACCTCGGAACCCGAACATGCCAAAGCCCTTGCATACCGTCTTTTCACAATTGCGGAACGCAAAGGCTGGGCGCAGGAAGCCTATGCCTACAATTCGCTCGTTATCGCATGGCCGGATGTACAGGCAAAAGTGGCCGAACTGCAATCGCAGAGAAGCAAAGCAAAACAAGTATCATTGTTTGACGGATCGGATAATTAAAGGAGGAAACGTAATGGCAAAGAACATTGGAATATTAAAAACCACACCAACTAGCGGGCTTCCCAGTTGGCGCGATGTTATCCAGCCGCATCCCGATGTGGCGCAGGGGCGGTATAAAAACGCGGAGTTCGCCGCCGACCTTGCGCAAGTGGCACGGAACGAAGGCGCGTATGAATACCGCGACCCTGTGGAGTTTTTCGCGCGCACGTATGTTACCGAAGGTATGACAGGACTTTTGGAACAATCGCTCCGTCGTATATGCGGCAAGGATGGGGAGCCTGTCATTCAGCTTAAAACGGCATTTGGCGGCGGAAAAACCCACACAATGCTTGCGCTCTATCACCTGATACGCGGCATGGTGTCTATCGAAAAAATCCCGAACATAAAACCGGTGCTGGAGCGGGCGGGAATTGTATCCCTGCCTAAAGCTAATGTCGCGGTTCTTGTCGGTACAGCGATTGATCCGACCAAAAGTAAACGCCCGAATAATTTGCCGGGTATTACGATTAACACCCTTTGGGGTGAAATGGCAGCGCAGCTTGCGGAATCGGTTGGCAAACCTGAGTTATACGACATTGTAAAGGAGTCGGACAAAAAAGGAGTTTCTCCTGGTTCAGAAGTTCTAAAGAACCTGTTTGATGCCGCTTCTCCATGCCTTATTTTGATGGACGAGTTGGTAGCATACGCCAAGAAAATTTACGGCGTGCATGGTCTGCCTGCAGGCTCTTTTGACAATTTTATTTCGTTTATTCAGGAAGTAACAGAGGCGGCAAGGGCAAGCAAAAACAGCATTGTTGTCGCGTCAATCCCTGAATCTGAAATAGAAATTGGCGGCGATGCAGGCAAGACCGCCCTTGAAACCATAGAGCATACCTTTGGCCGCATGGAATCGATCTGGAAACCCGTAACAGCAAACGAAGGTTTTGAGGTCGTGCGCCGCCGCCTTTTTCTTGACTGCAATAATTCCGATGGGTGCGATGCGGTTTGTGCAAAGTTCACTCAAATGTACAAGGAAAGCCAAAGCGATTTTCCGCTTGAAGCAAAAGAAGTTGAATATTTGAACCGCATGAAGTCCTGTTATCCCATCCATCCTGAAGTCTTTGATCGCCTTTATGAAGACTGGGCGACTTTGGAACGCTTTCAAAGGACGCGCGGCGTTTTACGCCTTATGGCTGCGGTCATTCACGAACTCTGGATGGGCAACGATGCAGGGCTTTTGATCATGCCCGGTTCCATTCCGCTTGATGTGCCGAATGTCCGCGATGAATTAACGCGCCATTTGCCTGAAGGATGGAACTCACTTGTTGACCGTGAGGTGGATGGCAAAAACTCTATCCCGTTCCAAAAAGATCAGGCCAACCCGCGTTATGGCGGCAGGCTGGCCTCCCGCCGTGTGGCAAGGGCTGTCATGCTTGGAAGCGCGCCTACCGTCCGC
>Ga0209755_10001871_pt1 | contig 30820 bp, 31 predicted proteins | sample TergutCo191P1_FD_187301 | JGI IMG/M metagenome (GOLD analysis project Ga0209755, IMG submission 187301) | Cornitermes sp. P1 segment gut microbial communities from Petit-Saut dam, French Guiana - Co191P1 (SPAdes) (version 2) | ecosystem: Host-associated > Arthropoda: Insects > Digestive system...
CGGAAACCTCAAACGGTTCCCTGCCGCACCCGCCGCGGAAAGGGATATCGCCGATACATCACCGTTCGGATGCACCCTAAAACTTGCGGTAAAATAAAGCCGCAAAGCATTAGCCCCCGTAGTCACCGCAATGGGAAACGTCTCAATATGAAGCCCGGCCGCCAAACCGGCCCTCGGCTGTACATTAAATGTCAATGTTTCACCGTAAAACATACTTGGTACCGACCCGCTGACGGGAATCCCGGTTATATTAAAAATCCGGTTAGGAACGGCTGGTGCCCATATTGCCCTTGTCGCGGTCGAATGACTGATGACATGAAAAGTATGGACAGGCGCAGCTTCCCCCGCACGGCGCGCACCGAAGTTAGGTTCGCCAACTATAGTAATCCCATGCCCGGAAACAGTTACCCCTTCACTGACAACAAGCCCTACAGGAATCATAGTACTAGTAGAATTACTTCCGAAGACCATAATATTTTCACTGTGAGAACCAAGCCCAAGCCCAAGGTTCGGCCGCACAGTAAAGTAAGCGCTTTCACCCGGCGCAATAACAGTCCGTGACAAAGGCCCAATCGTAAAATTAACCAACTGCGCAGGCTGTTCCAAGGTAACAGTACCCGTACCCGCATTGGTAACAGAAACAGTCCTCTCCTGCGCCTGTGTATATCCCAAAACATGTACGTTAAACCGCATAAACCCGGAACCTTCTATACGGTACTCTACCCCTCCGCCGGCACCCGGCAGTCTCGTAACCCCTTTTATGCTCGCCGCCCATCTGCCGGAAGACCAGGAACCGTGCGAAAAATGATGAACCTCTCCCCCAAGAGTATTAGCAGAAACCGGCATATTCCCCGTACTCGAAGACACAACAAGCGCAAACCTGTTACCCACAGGCATTTGCACATGGGTAGGCAGCGTTATATTATGAAACCCCGCTTTTTCCGCAATCATCGAATACACAGGCGAAATCAAACCCTGATTTATCCACTGTAAGTTACTGACATCGGTAAAATTCGGAATAAAATAAATATCCACCTGCTCCCCTATCACATTATTAAAAAACCGTACACTCGTCAGTATCTCCTCCGGGTTTACGGCATCAAAAACATTCGCCATATGAAAAATAGGAGTTGCCCATCCCCAACTCCCCGGAATGTCAAACTCATATATATTAGCTATATCAGCAGGAAAAGGCTCCGCAGGCGAAAAAACATAAGACGAATAAATAAAATCATAAAATGACATCCAAAAGTACCCGCCGTCTCCCCACCAGGAACCCCATGTATTCTTAACAAGCCAAGCCCCGTTACCGGCCGGCCTTATATTAAACAACTCGCGCGGAAAATCCGCATCCCAACCGACAACGGTGACAACGTGGTTTACCGCGGTACTCCCGCTGTTCCAAGTATTATGTATCGCGTTAAAAGCCCCGCCCTGCGGGCCGCGCTGCACTATCGCAACCGCACCGAAATCAATTACCCCTTGCTTTATACGCGCATTCCGAACTCCGCGTGACATATTCCTGTTCGTCAGCTGATACGCACTCGGCACATGATACGAAGGAGAAATCCCCGCAGTCACAGAAATATCACGCACAGCCAGCGATGCAGGTGCGTTCGGCATAGGGTCATCCGCGTGCAATACCATACCATGCACCATCCCGCGTACCGCATACGACATTACCATAGTAGGATTCCCCGCCGCCGCCGGTGTCCTGTTAAACCCGGCAATGTTCCCGCCCCGGTTACTTGTCGCATGTGCAACATGCCGGACAGAAAACTGCCGCATGACACCAGTATTCTTATAAGTAGATGCCTCAATGGCATCAATGCTCGCATACGCCCAACATAAATTAGTACGCCCCTGGTCTTTTACAGGCGTCTGCCAATTTCTTTCCAAGTTATACTGTGCCGGAAAAATGGTAAACGGCATAATCAAATCTGCCGGAGAGTCGGGTACTAAAAAGACAGGAGCGGAAATCGTTTCTGTATCACCAATGATAAGTTCGTCGGGTAAAAAAACCTGTATTTCGTCTTCCTGCCCCGTACCCAGGACAGTAGTAAAGTTACCCGATATCAATGAAATGACTATAAGTAAACTTAGTATCTTTTTTAACATCCTGTTAGGCATGAAAGGCCTCCTTGCATGAAACTGTCAGTTTATTTATCGGCAAACGGTTTCTCATACTTAATATAACTTTTGTAACTCCGCTTCATTTTCTGTATAAAATTTCATAAGCCAATCTATACCATGTGCCATACCATATGCTTCCAACAGCATAGATACATCAACATGGAATCCCATTTTTTTAAGCTCCGAAAAAAGAGAAAATGGTTCTGTATTTTTATCGCTTGAAATAATGTCCGAAACATCCTTCAAATCTTGTTCCCTTCCGCTTTCCAATTTCATGCCGGTCAAATAAGAAATACCCACTGTTTTTACGGTAAGGAATGAAAACTGATGGCGGATTTCACAATGTACTACCGGAGGCGTTGGATTTTTATTTGAAATCGAATTGTTTAGCCACAATTCATCCGGTCGGTTTATTCCGAAGACATCTCCAACTTTGCGTATAGCTTCATTAACTCTTTCATTGCTTTCATAGAAGGCATCCACATCAACTGTTGCTCGGTATCCATGAAGTTGCATTACATACCCACCTGCACAAATAAGCTCAAGGGGATGATTGATTTTTGACAACTCGTCATTTAATAGCTCAAAAACAGGCTCAAAGTCTATATTCATGCTTTCGCCGCCTCCAGTCTAGCTTTTATCGCGGATAGCATATTTGTTTTTGCCGGACTATTTAATCCAATAATGTGCTGCCGTGTAGGAGACCCCTCCTCGAATGCAGTTCTCAGTGACACACGCTGAAATAATGTCAAATTTTCATTTCCAAATAATGCATCTATTTCTTTTTTTGCGAACAATTCACCGTAGTTATTTATGTCTTTCCTTAAATAGCGAAACCAATGTGAGGCATTACCTTTTGAGTGTTGCGCTGCCATTATCATGTAATTAATCCAATCCATGTTAATCTCGCTATCGTAATCATTAGCTTTTTTCATAGCGCACCACACCCCTTCTTTCATTCATTTTGATGGATTTATCAGCATATGTCAAACCAATTCTAACTGCCTCCGCCCAAAACAAAAAAGGGGCTTATCAAGCCCCCGCAGTCTAACCGTCATTTTCCACCTTATGCCCATAGGCCTACTTACTGCACAATCTCAACCATAACCCGCTTATCATTATGAATAGCGGCAGCCTTAACCACTGTGCGGATTGCCTTAGCAATACGGCCTTGCTTACCTATTACTTTCCCCATATCATCGGAAGCTACCTTTAGCTTCAAGACCAGGGTGTTGTCGCGTTCTTCTTCCTCCACGGAGATTTCCTCCGGGTGTTCTACCAGATTTCTTGCTATTATTGTCAGCAGCTCTTTCATGGGTGTGCCCCCCTTTGCTTTATAACACGCCGGCTTTTTTGAATAGTGAACGTACAGTCTCTGTGGGCTGTGCGCCGTTTGCGAGCCATTTTTTTGCGATATCGGCGTCTATGTTCAGTACCGATGGGTTCTTTGTTGGGTCGTAGATGCCAAGTTCTTCCAAGGCGCGCCCGTCACGCTGTGTACGCGCGTCTGCTACTACCACTCTGTAGAACGGTGCTTTTTTTGCGCCCATGCGCTTTAGTCTGATTTTTACCATTTGAAAATCCTCCTGTAATTTTTCAAGTTTTACAAAGCTTTTATGCCGTGTGCCTTTTCTACAAAGGAGATATCCCTTGCATCCATAACGCTGACTGCCTCTACTATTACCTCTTGCAGCTCATTCACGGTCGTATCTTTGTTGGCTTTTTTGATGCGGAGCAGCATACTGAGCAAATGCCGCTGTCTTTCGCTTATTTCACTTGGAGTAGCCATCTCTCACCATCCTTTGTTTAGTCTATTGTAAGAAGGGGAACCCCCCGCCTTTACCTAAGCCAAATAAGCCTTTCTTGCCTTTCTTCATCTTCTTACCCATCCCGCCTGCCATCCCCGTAAACTGCTTCATCATCTTCTGCATCTCCGAAAATTGCTTCAGCAGGCGGTTTATTTCCGGAACAGTGCGTCCGCTGCCCGCGGCTATGCGCTTTTTGCGTGAGCCGTTCAGCACGGTGGGGTTCCGGCGTTCTTCCGGGGTCATGGAATGGATGATTGCCTCTACGTGCGCCATGGATTTCTCGTCTATGTCGGCTTCGTTGATTTGTGCGCCGCCCATGCCCGGGAGCATTCCCAGTATGTCCTTGATTGAGCCCATTTTTTTAATCTGCTGCATCTGCTCAAGGAAGTCCTCGAGGGTGAAGGCGTTTTGACGGATTTTTTGCTCAAGCTCTATGGCTTGCTTTTCGTCAAAGGCCTGCTGCGCCTTGTCAATCAAGGAAAGGACATCGCCCATGCCGAGAATCCGCGAAGCCATGCGGTCGGGATAGAAGGGCTCCATATCCTCGAGTTTTTCGCCCATACCCACGAACTTCACGGGCTTGCCTGTGACTGCGCGGACGGACAGTGCGGCACCGCCGCGGGTATCACTGTCGAGCTTCGAGACGATGATGCCGTCCACGCCAAGGGTGCCGCTGAATGTTTCGGCTACGTTCACCGCGTCCTGCCCTGTCATCGCGTCGATTACGAGCAGAATTTCCTGCGGGCGCAGCGCGTCTTTCATGCGGCGCAGCTCGTCCATTAGTTCTTCGTCTACATGCAGGCGCCCCGCGGTGTCTACGATTAGGATATCGTTGCCGTTTGATTCCGCGTGGGAAAGCGCGGCCTTGGCTATATCGACAGGGTCGGCCTTGTCGCCCATGCTGAAAACGGGAATGTCGTAGGTCTTGCCGACGACCTCCAGCTGTTTAATGGCGGCGGGGCGGTATACATCGCAGGCGGCGAGCAGGGGGCGCCGTCCCTGTTTCCGCAGAATGCCCGCGATTTTTCCGCAGCCTGTGGTCTTGCCCGCGCCTTGCAAGCCGACCATCATGTAGACTGTGGGCGGCTTCGATGAAAATGTCAGCTGACTTTGGCTGCCGCCCATCATCTCGATTAGTTCCTCGTGAACGAGCTTGACGACCTGCTGCCCGGGGTTTAAGCCGTCCAGGACATCGCCGCCGACCGCCTTTTCCGTTACGTTGCTGACAAAATTCTTGACAATCTTGAAATTGACATCAGCTTCAAGCAAAGCCAAACGAACCTCGCGCATGGCTTCCTTTACGTCTTTTTCGCCCAGCTTGCCCTTCGAGCGCAGCTGCTTGAAGACGTTTTGCAGTTTTTCTCCCAGACTCTCAAATGCCATAGTTTAGTCCCCTATAAATTATCGAGCATCAAATGGATTTCTTCCATAGATATGCCGTCGCTTAGTGCTTTACGAATCTCGCCGATTTGGGCTTGCTGTGCCTTCCAGTTTGCGGCTAGGGCTAGTTTTTCCTCGTACCGCCGCAGAATCGCGGATGTGCGCTTGATTTGGTCGGCTACGGCCTGCGGGGTTATGCTAAGCTCCCCGCCGATTTCCGCTAGGGACAAGTCCTCTATATAATGCATAACAAAACACAAATTCTGCCGCTCGGTCAGCAGCGTCCCATAGAAATCATATAGCTGTATGAGAGCTTCTCTTGCCTCGATTCGTTCCGCGTTCATGCGCCTTGCACCCTATCAAGTAATTTTACTTTAAGGATTATAAATCTTTTCGCGTCAGATGTCAAGTTTGCGTATTTCGTAACAAAATGTCGAGTGATTGACAAGAGAGTATTAATTTGGCATTAAGAAATTGTTGCTAAAGTGTTAAATGCATGTTAATATCATTCACGACTTATGAATAATCTATGTCAATAGGAGGCAAACTAAATGGTTAAATTTTTAAGGGCGGTTGCATTTGTATTAATCGCAATCACAGCAATAGCAACCACCCGGCCGCTAGGGGCTGCCGATACATATGCGGCAGAACCGAGAATCCACGCGATAATGCTTGTGGATAACGGCGGGCGAACCGAAACATACGAGACAGCCGCGCGGAACGTAGGCGCATTCTTAGAAGAACAGGGATATGAGCTTCACCCATACGACATAGTAACCCCGGCGCTTAGCCGCAGAATCAACAACGACAACATAATAGTCCGCATAGAGCGCGCGTTCTACCTAAACGTAAAAGTAGACGGCGAGGAAACGCGGATGAAGGTAAGAGCGGGCACAAGCCCAGAGGATGTACTAAGCACCCTGCAAGCGGAACTGGAAACCGCGCTGATTTTAGACGGCGGAAATGAGGAAAAGCTAAACGAAGAAACAGTACTTGCGTTCTCCACATGGCGCAGCGAAATCGATACAGTGGTAGCGCCGATTGAATACGAAGTGGAGTTCAACACCACACCAAGCCTGTCGCGCGGGGTGGAAAAAGTCAGGCAAGAGGGCAGAATGGGCGAGCATTCGCGCTCATACAAGGTGATTTTGGTAGGCAACGTGGAGTACAACCGCGAGCTTGCCGCCGAGGTGATACTAGAGCCGAGGCCGCGCATAGTTGACCGGGGAATCGGCGGCGCGCTGGGTACGCTCACCGATACAAGCTGCCCGTCATTCAGGTACGTGCGGCGCGTAACGATGAACGCTTCGGCGTATACGTCCGGGTTCGGCTGCACGGGCAAGCATCCGTGCCACCCTGCATACGGGATTACGGCAAGCGGAAGAAGGGTGCAGCATGGGATTGTTGCGGTAGACCCAAGTGTGATTCCGCTTGGCACAAGGCTTTATGTCGAGGGGTACGGGTTCTCGATTGCCGCGGATACCGGGTCGGCGATTCGCGGGTACAAGATTGATTTGTTTATGTATGATATCGCGGATGCAAGGCGGTTTGGGAGAAGGGATATTACTGTGTTTATTTTGGATTGATAGCGGAAGGAGCGGGCAAACAACCCGCTCCTTTGTGATTACTCTAATATGATATCTTCTCCCCGTACGACATATCCCAAAACAAATACTCAAACTCCACACTGGAAATAAAAATCTCCTCTATCCTTTCACGCTGCGCATCCGGCATATTCGCTACAAGCCTATCAAGAGTATCATAAAACCATTCGAAAGAACTCTCAAACTCGGGGCTCGCATACCTTTCCAACCAATCGGCATAAAAATTGCCTTCCAGTTTATCCGCATACTGCTTTTTCAAGCGTTGGGCCCAGTCAGAATACGTCCACGCGCAGGGGAATACCGTTGCAATAATCTCTGCCAAACCTCCTGTATATCCAACCGCAAGCATATTAGCCGTGTATGTCCTGTTGTAGAGCGACGACTTGACGCTCTCCGCTTCTTCGGGCTTTATGCCGAACCCCGCCATGTATTTGCGGTGCAAATTCATTTCGTTAGTAAGAATGGAATGCTGGATTTTCGTGAAATTCGTCATCAGTTCTTCTGTGTCGGATTTAACTGCCGCTGTTGCAAAGACCTTTGCATATTGCAGCAAGTATAAATAATCCTGCAATAAGTAAAATTTGAACTTTTCCTTATCAAGCGTACCCCTGCCGATTTCTTGGACAAACGGATGGTTGTACCCTTCCTCCCAAACCTTTGCCGCTTTTTCCTTCAAACCTCTTGAAAATGACATGATAATAAACCCTCCTAAATCTGTTCTATCTTATTCCTAAGCGAAGCCAGTAAAATAAAAGCGATAGCCGCCCCAACGAACGAACTTACAACAAACGGAATCACAAAAGCAAATACCGCAACCTCCCTGCCTAAAATAAACGCGGCAACGGGATAAGCGGCCAAAGCCCCGAGGATTCCCGTCCCAATCAGCTCACCCGCACAAGCAGGGAACAATCTTCCGCGCACATGCCTAGCAGCAAGCCCGGCTAACAAAGCGCCAAGCATACTGCCCGGGAAAGCCAGTAATGTACCCGTGCCTAATATATTTCGGATTGCCGAGGTGGTAAACGCCATGATTACGGCATATGCGGGCCCAAGCATTACACCCGCTATGACATTTATCATATGCTGAATAGGAAAAGCCCTCGCGACTCCCACAGGAATAGAAAACGGCGATAAAACAACCCCCAAGGCCACAAGTACCCCGGCTATGGTTAGTTTCTTCGTATACTTCATCAGCTTCCTCCTTGAAAAAGTGATTTTAACTCACGGGCGGCATTCGCGGCATCCTTTTCGGCAACAACAGCGGAAACTACGGCTATTCCGTCTACGCCTGTGTTTCTCAAAAGCGGCACATTCTTTTTGTTTATGCCGCCGATTGCGACTATCGGTATTTTTACTGCCTCGCGTATGCGTATTAGTTCGTCTATGCCGGTTGGGCTTACGTTCGTCTTTGTTCCTGTTGTAAACATGGCGCCCACGCCTATATAGTCTGCTCCCGCTAGCGCTGCTTCTTTGGCTTCGGCTACGTTATGGGTTGAGATGCCGATGATTTTATTCTGGCCGAAGATGCGGCGTGCCGCCTCGTAAGGCAAATCGTCCTGACCGATATGCAAGCCATCGGCGTCCACGGCTAAAGCGATATCCGCGCGGTCATTTATAATAAGCGGCACACCAAAAGAAGCCGTAACTTCACGCACCCTTAAAGCAGTCTGAAAAAATTCATCAGACGAAGCGTTTTTCTCACGGAGCTGCACCACTGTGCAGCCGCCCAAAATCGCCTGCTCCACACATTCTTCTATGCTGTCAGCCGCCATAAGATTTCTGTCTGTCACAAGGTAGAGCGTATAGTCTATCTTAGACTTCACGGTATTTCACCAACCTTTCAAGTGTTTCGCCGTCCATACGGCTTACAGCGTCATGCAGCGCAATGCGGAAGCTTCCGTTGCCCAAATGCCCCGCTTTCTCATGAGCTGTCTCGCCTGCGGCACCCATGCACGCCATAGCCGCGGACGCAGCCGCAAAAGCCTCGTTAGGCGAAGCGCCGCAGAAAGAACCGATTAGAGAGGAACACATACAACCCGTACCCGACACGCTGCTAAGCATAGGATGCCCGTTTTCAATAAATGCGGTTTTGCTGCCGTCGGAGATTACATCTACCGCGCCGCTTACAACTACTATGCAGTTAAGTTTTTTTGCAAGCCCCTTTGCTACTTGCCCCGCGTCGTCAGCGCTTACAGCTTCCGAAGCGTCAACGCCTTTTGTTTTAGAATCAAGACCTGCCATGAACTTTATTTCGGAGATATTTCCGCGGATTACGGTTAATTCTATTTCACTAACTAAGCGAACGGCGGCCGCGCTGCGGAACTTTGTCCCGCCTACACCCACAGGGTCAAGCACGACAGGAATGCCCTTCGCGTTAGCTGACCTGCCTGCGGCAATCATAGAAGCGACTGCGCGTTCGCTAAGCGTTCCCATATTCAAGACCAACGCATCGGCGGCAGCGGAAATATCAGCCGCTTCTTCAACAGAATCGCCCATTACGGGCGAAGCTCCGATTCCGAGCGTGATATAGGCACAGTCGTTGACCGTCACATAGTTTGTTATATGGTGAACCAAGGGCTTTCTTCCGCGTACCAGGTTCAGCAAAAGCCCAAATCCTTTATCCATCAAGCCCTCCGTCTTTATATAGCTGATAAAAATGATGCGTTGGGCCGTTTCCTTTCCCAAGTTTAGGCGCGTGGGCGATTGCGGTATTTATATACTGCTTTGCTTTTTCCACCGCCGTATGAACAGGGTGGCCGAGCGCCAAATTTGAAGCTATGGCTGATGAAAGCGTGCAGCCCGTGCCGTGGGTATGCTTCGACTCGATGCGGGGGGCGGGAAATTCAAAAAAGTCATCTCCGTCAAACAGAATGTCAACCGCATCCCCCGTGCTGTGCCCGCCTTTTACAACCACGGCGCGGCAGCCCATCGTGTGAATCAGCTTTGCCGCTTGCCGCATGTCGCTATGATTCTTGATTGTCATGCCTGTTATTTTCTCGGCTTCGGGGATATTGGGCGTAAGCAAATCGGCTAACGGTACTATTTCGGATATTAAGGTGCTGATAGCCGATTCCTCCATCAAGGCGCTGCCGTTTTTGGCGTACATAACGGGGTCTGCGACTATATTCCCGGGCTTCCATTTACGAAGTCTGCCCGCTACCGCCAGCATGGTTTCGCGGCAGGATAACATGCCGACTTTTACAGCGTCCGGCGGAATATCCTCAAAGACATCATCCATTTGCTTTTCGATAATATCCGTGCGGATATCTTGATAATCGGTTACGCGGAAGGTATTCTCGGCAACTACCGATGTAATCACGGTCATGCCGTATACGCCGTGTGCCGAAAATGTTTTCAGGTCTGCCTGAATACCCGCGCCGCCGCTGCAATCGGAGCCTGCGACAGATAGTGCTGTTTTCATACTGATTGACCTCCTTGTATAAAACGCTCCAGTGGCTTGTAAAGCAGTGACAGTGTGAACAGTGACAAAGCAATGCTCGGAACCACATGCGTCACATTGTAGATGAAAGAGTAAAAAAATACATTCCCCATCGGAATACCCATGAAGATATCGGGCATAAAGTGTCCGAAAATCAGCACACCGCTAAGGATATGCGAAGCCAAACCGACAATACCCCCAAAGATAATGCCCAAGTAAGCGCCGAACCGCCCTTTGAACAGCCCGGCAAGCCCCATAGCTGCCGAAGGAATAATAAAGTCCAATAACCCAGACAGCGGGTGATACATAACCCCCATCCACAAGAGACGCAGCAATCCATATGTACCTCCCGCAGCAACCCCCAGCTTGAATCCGTTACGAAACGCATAAATCGCAAGGGGCAAGGCAACGATATTCACACTGCCGCCCTGCGGCAAAATACGAAATTCAAAATGCCCGATAATGAACGTGAGCGCAACAAATATCCCTGCCTCAACGATACTTCTCATCTTACGTTGCTCGTGTATCGCCAATCCCCCCTAGTTTTCCCAAAAATTAAAAGTACCCCTGCCACATATTCAGCAAGGGTACTAACATTCACAGACATTTGCTTCCTACGTTGGTATTAGCCAACAGGTTCAAAGGGTCAGGTTTTAACCTTCTCAACTCCGAGGAGTCCCCCTGCAAACAAGTTATATTCAATTGGAGCCCATTGTAACACAGAGCGGACAGCACGGCAAGGAAAATTTCATTGCCTGCCCAGGAATGCTCTTGGCATCTTCTGAAAAAGCTTGTATAATTATACATCAAACATAAAAAGGAGATGATTTGTTTTGGCTGATACTTCTACCATTAATAAACCGGACATTGATGCCATCCCGGGCGAAAGGTGGTTTCCGGCAGAAACCGCGTTTGAAGACGATATGAAATTATACTGGGGTGACTGGGGCGTATCTTCTGAGGTGGACGAGCTTAAAGCAGTCCTGATGCGCCGCCCGGGTAAGGAAGTCGAAAATTTTGACCACAAAAAAGTCCGCTTCAGAGAACCCATTGACGTAGAAAAGTTCCGTGCCGAGCATGACGCTTTGGCACAAATATACCGCGACCACGGTGTTACCGTACATTACGTAGAAAACATGCGGGAAGACCGCCCAAATGCGTTATTTATGCGTGATTTAGCCTTTATGACGCCGGAAGGCGCGATTATAACAAGACCCGCCATGGCAGAACGCCGGGGCGAGGAACGGTACGTTGCCGAAGCCCTTGCTAAACTGGGCGTGCCAATCTTAAAAACCATAACAGGCGACAGCTACTTTGAAGGCGCAAACGCGATGTGGGTAGACAGAAAGACCTGCATAGTAGCAACAGGCGGCCGGACAAACAGAAGCGCCTACGACCAAGTGGTACACGAACTTACCAGAATGGGCGTTACCGAAATAATCCACATGCAAATCCCTTACGGCCATGCGCATATAGATGGGCTGTTAAATATGGCAAGCCATGATGTTGCAATGGTTCATTCGCCGCAGGTTCCTTATGATGTGTGCGCCGCGCTTAGGAAGAAGGGGTATAAGATTTTGGAAACGCCGTCCCAAACCGAAGCCAAGAGTACACTTGGGGTTAACTTTGTCGCAATAAAACCCGGACTGGTAATCCAACCGGACGGCAACCCAAGGTGTAAGGAAGAACTTGAGAAAAATGGGATTAAGGTTATCACTGCTGGATTGTTCGAGATTCTGAAAGGCTGGGGCGCAGTACATTGTACTACGGTATTTTTGAAGCGGGGCTAATACCCCGCTTTTTTTAGTGCCGCAACGCCCTTTTGAAATCCCTCATCCTTCATCAACACATAATCCGTATCAAATGTAGAAACTACAAACACACTTACCCCTGCCTCTGCCAATACCGCGGAAATTCCCGCTATAATCCCGACTAACCCGAAATCCAGCGTCCCCGCTACTCTAAGTGCTTTCCACCCGCCTTCAACCTTTACCGCGTCCTTTGGTATACAGCGCGTTTCACACACCAGTGAGATTTCATCCTCTGTCCTCGCAAAAAAGAACATCCCGTCAGGCAAACTTGCCCCATCAAATTTTCCTAGCTTGCACACACTAAACTCTTGTTCAAGTACATTCAACACCGTTTCCATCATTCACACCTCGGTTCAAATTTTGTGTATAATTATACAACAATCTTGCATGAAACCATAGCTCGAAACAAAAATACCTAGTTCGAATTTCCCGTTACGGCATTACAAATGTATTATTGCACAATCTCGACTTGTAATGCAAGTGGTTTTTGAAACACATGCACAATTTTTTTGCTCTCTCCAAACAAAACCTCATCTTTGACATTTATAAATATAAGCGTATAATGCATAACAATACATAGCGACAAGATAAGGTGGTTTGATAAATGTTCGGTGGAGGCTTTATAGCATCACTCGAAAGAACTTTGGCCTGGTGGCCTATGATAGTAAGCGGATTTTGGGTCACGATACATATATCCATAGGCGCGGTCATCATAGGGCTTTTCCTCGGCAGCGTTGTTGCTTACTTCAAAATGTCAAAGTACAAGATTCTGCGTTTTATCGCGTTCATCTACTTAGGCATAATCCGCGGCACACCGGCTATTGTCCAAATCCTTCTGGTTAACCTCATTTTGTTTGCGGGATTCCGCGGCAACCGGGCTTGGATTGGGGTTGTTGCACTGGGTATTAACAGCGGTGCGTATGTAGCCGAAATAATCCGTGCGGGCATCCTGTCCATAGATAAAGGGCAGATGGAAGCAGGACTATCGCTAGGCTTCACTCGATTCCAGACAATGCGCTACATAGTTATGCCGCAGGCGATTAAAAATATCCTGCCGACCTATATAAACGAGTTTATCATCATGATAAAAGAAACAGCTATCGTTGGTATGGTAGGTATTCAGGATTTGACGCGTATAGGTATGCAGTTGCAGACACGAACCTTTGATGTTATGCCGATTTTTGTTACTGCTGTTATTTACCTTACATTGCTATCGTTTTTGACCTTCTTGCTTAGCCTGTTTGAGAAAAGGCTGCGTGCGTCAGAACGTGACGCGCATTAGAGGGGGTGTGAAGTTATGATTAGTGTAAAAAATCTGCACCTGAGTTTCGGTAAGCTGCACGTACTCCGCGGCATCACGGAAGAAATACCCGAGGGCGAAAAGCTCGTAGTGATAGGGCCGTCGGGTTCGGGCAAGTCTACATTCCTGCGCAGCTTGAATCTGCTCGAAACGCCGTCAAAGGGCGAAATCCTCATAAACGGAAAAAACATCACCGATAAGCATACAAACATAAACCAAGTACGGCAAAAAATGGGGATGGTTTTCCAGCAGTTTCACTTGTTCCCGCACCTGACCGTCCTTGAGAACATCACAATCGCCCCGCGAAAAATCAAGGGCATGGCAGAAACCGAAGCCAAGCGTCTGACACACGACCTTCTGGAAAAAGTGGGCATGACCGATAAGGCAGACGTCTACCCGGGAAAGCTGTCGGGCGGACAAAAGCAACGTGCGGCAATCGCCCGCGCCTTGGCCATGGAGCCGGACATAATGCTCTTTGACGAACCGACCTCGGCGCTTGACCCGGAAATGGTTGGCGAAGTTCTGCAAGTAATGAAGGGTTTGGCAAAGGAAGGCATGACCATGATTGTAGTAACCCATGAGATGGGCTTCGCCAAGGAAGTAGGCAACCGCGTATTCTTCATGGACGAAGGGCAAATTTTAGAAAAAGGTACTCCGGAAGAACTGTTTGACAATCCAAAGCACGAACGCACACAGTCCTTCCTTGAAAAAATATTACACTAAAAATCAGGAAAAGAGGTAATTATTATGAAAAAGTTTTTTGCAATCTTGTTGTCGGTAGTGTTTATCATGAGCATGAGCGCTTGTGCCGGTGGCGGAGGCGGTGGGACTGCTGCTGCTGCTGATGACTACATGAGCTGGTCGCCTACTCCTGCGTATTTTAATCCGGATTGGCCTACCCTTGTTATGGGTACTGCCGCGGGGTTCTTTCCATTCGAATTTATTGCGCATGAAGGTGAAGCTGTAAATGACCGTTATGCAGGGGTGGACATTTCCCTCGCTGCTCGTATCGGGCGTGAGCTTGAGAAAAATATTGAAATCCTTGATATGGATTTCGGCGGTCTGATTTTTGCACTGCAATCGGGCGAAGTTGATTTCGTGGCAGCAGCTATGACAATCCGCCCCGACCGTGCCGAAATGGTTAACTTCTCCGTACCGTACTTTACTGCCGGCCAGTGGGTAGTTGTTCAAATCGACAGCCCATACAACAGCATGGCAGACCTTGCAGGCAGGTCTGTAGGTGTGCAGCTCGGTACAACAGGCGACTTTGCGGTTACTGATGCAGAAATCGATTTTAGTGATATCGTCCGCTTTAACCAACCTGCACCCGGTATTGTAGACTTGATTGCAGGAAGTATTGATGCGTTTGTATTTGACTCGTCGGCTGCCAGGGCTTTCGCGGCTACACATTCTGACCGCCTGCGTGCTTTCCCCGACACCACCTTCTTTGGCGCAGAGCAGTACGGCATGGCTTTCCACCTTGAAAATACCGAGCTTCTTGCACAGGTAAACGCAGTTTTGGAACGCGCCCTTGCGGAAGGTTATATTGACTACTTGTATGATAACTATGTAGCGTACTTCTCGCCGGCTGACTAAGCCATGGACTGGTTCAAAATTGAAAAGTTACCTAATGATATTTACGCGGTGATGGAGCCGTACCACTTTCAGGAGGTTATATCGTACCTGATTGTGGGCAGGCAGGCCGCAGTTTTGCTGGACACAGGCGCGGGCATTGGAAACATAGCCCGCGCTTTGCCGAGCGTATATAACGGCGAGATTATCGCGGTCAACTCGCACACCCACTTCGACCATGTGGGGGACAATCACCGATTCCCGCAGGTAATGGTGTACAATCACCCTGCGGCAGTAGCGCGGCTGAAACGCGGCTACAGCGCGGCAGAGCTTGCGCCGCACGCCAAGCCGTCACAGTTTGAACGCGCGGAGGACGTTCCTGCGGAGTATATCATCCCGCCGTCGAACCCCGCGCCAATCGAGGACGGGCATGTGATTGACTTGGGCGGCCGCCGCTTGCGCGTGATTCATACCCCGGGGCATTCACCCGATAGCATCATGCTGCTTGACGAGGCCGCGGGTGTGCTTTTCACGGGTGACTCGTATTATCCCGGGCCTTTGTATTGTCATTATGACGGCGAGTTTTACGGCAGAAGCAGTCTGGAAGACTACTGCCGCTCGATGGACATGGCGGCGGGCTTGGATGTGAAAACCGTGCATCCCGGGCATAACCGCCCTGTTTGTGCGCCATCGGAGGTAAAGGCTGCCGCGAAAGCGTTGGCGAGGCTTGCTGACGGCAGCGCGGTGCGGTATGAAAGGCTAGAGGGTGATTTGACTATCGCTTCGCTGCCGAGCTGTGGTGAGGAGGCGGCGGGGTATGTTATTCCGCGGGATTTGCGGCTTTATGATATAGATGGGGTTAGGGTTATTTATAGTGTGCCCGTCACTAATTAGGCACCACTAGCACCTCACCCTGCAACCCGTAACTCTGCACCGCGGGGAAATCCCCGCTCCAGTTAGACCCCTTCTCAGAATACCCGCGCTGAATGAGTCGATTGGTCAACGTAGACGCGACCTCAATCCGCAAAGTGTTCTCGCCTTCACGCAGCAGCCCGCTGATATCCACTACCATCATGCGCAAGTTAACCGCGGGTGCTTCTTTTCCGTTAACCCAAACCGCAACAGTCCCGCCGCCGCTAGATTCCATGTGCAGCGTTGCACCGTCTGACAGAGAGCCGTCCCAGTCAAATACCGCCTCATAAACGCCTATCCCCGAAACATGCTCCATTCCCTGTTTGGGCAGGTTCTTCCAAGGCATAAGCGGGCTGTCTTTGAACTCATGCACGGTTTTCTTTGTTGTGTAGTACACTTCCTTCGTCACATGGCCGAATTTTTCCTCGGTGTTGACCATGCGTTCGCCCTCGTTCCAGTCTTCGATGCTGATGTCCCAGGTGTCGAACGAAATGACAGCGCGTTCTTCCAACGCGACGTCGGCTGCGGGCGGTTCCTCTTTGGCGGTCATGTCCATGGCGATTAGCATAGCCTGCCCGGGAACAAGCGCGGCCAAAACATGCGTGCGCCCGCCGCGGTATTCGTAGTTGACCGCGCGGCTAACGCCGCCTGTCCAGTCGTTGATTAGGTAAGGCGTGCCCTCGCCCTCGATTTCGAGCGCGCACATATACGGCTCAGTCTCGCGGAATTTGTAGGAATGAACAAAGGTGTAAAAAACATCGCCGTCACGGCGCGATGCGGTCAGGAATTTTGTGTTAGGCTCGGAAAAAGCTACGCGCGGCTCTACGCCGAGTTTTTGCAGAGCGGCAAGTGCCTCGGCAGGACTGTCAACCTCCGCTGTATTCGGTAAGGCCTTGATTTCATCGATAACCTTTGTGATATCGCTGTCGCTGTTGCTGTTATACTTGCTGCGCGAAGCTGCTTTTTTGTGTGCGGTTTTAGTGCCGTCGTGCGCCAGAACTTCCGTGTTGTTGTTTACGAACAGCACGGGCAGCCCGCTGCGCGCGATTTCCAGTAGCCGTTGTGCGCTTGACAGCTCGATATCCTCCTGATAAACAATCACCGCGCGGTAGGCGGGGCCGTCGGGTTGCAGTTCCTTGGCGTTCCATCGCACGTTCTCCCCGTCTTCAAGCAGCTGCGGCGAAAAATAATCATACGTATACCCCGCCTTCTGCAAGGACATATCATTGAAGTAATACGGGACATCGTGCATAGAGTAATTTGACTCGAAGGTGCTGTATTCTTCGGGGAAGCCGTAATTAATGAAGTAGTAATCCGTCCGCAAGACCGCTATATCCCGCGCGGGCACGCCTTGGCGCAGCGCTTTCTGGTTCCGCGCAAGCATCCGTGTCCAAGCCGGATAGTGCTTAGAGGCGGGCTGGCGGCTGTTGAAACGCTCGGAGAACATTGCGTACATGCCCTCGTGTCCCGGCCAGTAGGTCTGCTCGCCGCCTTCTATTGCGGAATACCCGTGGAACACCGTACGGTTTATCCCCTCGGCAAACTGCAAGTAGCAAAGCTGCGTCCATTCGTCCATATTATAGAAGTAGTTGCGCCTAGGCACAGCGCCTGTTTCGCTGGAAAACAGCCGTCCGTACATATGCGCCGAGCCGGCCATCCCACGGTACAAGTCGATGTCAGCCACCTGCGCAAACGATTCTGTCTCAATCCCGTCTATATACCGGGCGGGGGTAGAAATCTCAAACGGCGCGCCGTATGAAGGCTCGGCACGCAGCGTCATGTTCAGCGAATGCAGCCATTTTTGGAGAGGAGCGAGGACGTTTTCGAGATACATGTCCGTGTATACGTTGTAGAAATCGTTGCGGATTTTCTGCATACGCACGGTGTCGTTTGTTATATAATCGTAGTGCTTTGCGTAGTGACTGGGCTGCCTGATGTCGTCCGAGGTCAAAAGCGGCATGTAGGGCGTGATGTCGTAGCCCTTGCGTTTGCGGAATTCATCGCGCAGGTTGTACCCCCAAAGCAGCCCGCCCGCGCCGTAGGTCGAAATTTCCAGTGAGTCCATGTAAATTTCTCCGCGGCCGTTTTTGCGGATTAGCTTTTTCAAATCCTCGGTAAGCACGACTTCTTCCCAGTAGTCGATTAGGGCTTCCACGCCGTAGCTGTCGATGTAGTTGATTGTATAATTTGTGCTGACGGACGGCGAGGCGGTTTGGCTTGTGCCGTGCATCCAGTATACGAACAGCGCGTACAGCCCGTCGTCGGGCGCAGTCCAATCGAGGTGGTATTTGCCGTCTTCCTCGCGGACTTTTTCGGTTAAATCCACAAGCGAGCCGATATCAAGCATCCCGGGTGTGATTCCGTCGGGACGAGCCTCACGGAAGCCTCCGCGGAACACAACGCCGCCTTTGCCGTACTCGCCCTCCGTGCCAAAACCTTCGCGCGGCGTTATGACCTTCGCCGCTACCACTGCCTGGAAAATCTGTTCACGGAAATTCCGCGAAGACGAGTGGATATCGTTATGCACGGCGTCTGTGCGCTCGTTCTTGTCGCGCTTGCCCAAAGGATACGGAAGCACGCCGCAAAACGTCTTCCCGCCGTCCAAACGTATGACGGCATAGTCAAGCTCCTTCGAGGCCGCCTTATGGTCGGGCGTAAAGGCCTCGCCCTGCCAGCTGTATGTATCGGGAAGGTTAGCGTTAGCCCAGTGCGCCCCGCTTGTCAGGCTGAACCCCAGTCCGAGCTTGGTCGCTTCCTCGATAATAAGCCGCGTATCGCTTGTCCATTCGTCGGAACCCCAACCGTAGATTGACGAATCCACACCCGGTTCCGGCATGGCAAGGAACTCCGCCGCGCCGAAGCCGTTATCGTAAATCTCGCGCACATTTTTGCGGAGTGTCTCGTCGGTGTTAAAACCCTCGGCTAACCACCAGCGCAAGTCCGGGCGGTATTCGACCTCCGGATTTGCGTACATCTGCTGCATTTTCTCGATGAAATTTCCGCTTTTGCTCATGTGTTTGCACTCTCCTCTATCATTTCCCCGATGCTTTCTTCATCAAAATAATAATCCTTGCTGCAAAAATGGCAGTGGATATTAGCGCCCTTATCCTCCCGCAGAATCGCCCGAAGCTCGTCCGCGCCTACCCCAAGCAAGACCTTGCGGCACCGCTCCTTCGAACAGTTGCAGTAAAATTCCGGGTAAATTTTTTCATAAATTTCCAAATCAATTCCGAATCGCGCTAAAATATCTTCGGGCGTCAGCCCGTCTTCCATCATGGCGGTAACGGACGGCAGTGTCGGAATGAGCCGCTCCAGATGCGAGATAACCCCTTCGTCCGCGCCGGGCAAGACCTGCAAAATATACCCGCCCGCCTGCTTTACCGTATAGTCTCTGTCAACAAGCACCCCAAGCGCCACCGAAGACGGAACCTGTTCGCTTACGGCAAAATAATACGTAATATCCTCGGCAATCTCCCCCGAAACAAGCTCTACTTGTCCGGCTACAGGCTCCTTCAGCCCCAAGTCCTTTACCACGGTGAGCATACCCGCACCTACCGCGCCGCCTACGTCTAACTTCCCGAGCGCGTTTTTGACAAAGGGGATTTTCGGCTCGTATACATAGCCTTTTACCCGCGATTTTTCGTCTGTTGTGGCGACTATACCGCCTATTGCGCCGTCGCCTTTTATGGTCAGGGTGATGATGTCCGTCTCGTTTTTCAGCGTGGCCCCCATCATAGCGGCGGCTGTCAGCAGCCTTCCCAGTGCGGCTGTCGCAACGGGCGTAGTGCCGTGCAGGCGCCTTGCTTCTTCCGTCAAAACCCGTGTTGCCGCCGCGAAAACACGCACATCGGCGTTTCCGGCGCGTATAATATAATCAGTCATTTTGCAAACGCTCCTTGTCCATTCGTAGTATATCACATTTTATATTTGCCTTATTAGAAATTTACATATCTGTGGTAAACTCTCCTTGGCGTTAAAAAATAAAAATTGAAAGAAGGAATGAAAGTGAAGCAGCTATTTGCAAGAGTATTAGCTTTGGTAATTGCGTTTGCGGTTACCTCTGGCCTTGGTGTACCAGTCCGGGCTGAAACAAACGATGGGTTTTTTGAATTGACCATCCTGCACATCAACGACCATCATTCTCATTTAGACAGCCAAGTTTTTGATTTGCGCCTTCCTTTTGACCCCGACCTAGAAAACCCTGTTGTGCGGTTGCGTTTAGGCGGAATGTCTTTTATCCATTCACTGATAGAGGAACACAGGGATGAAAACTCCTTGTTCCTGTCAAGTGGTGAATTACACGGAACTTTGTTTTACAGTATGTTCGGCAGAGGCGAAGCGGATTTTAAGGTTTTTAACGTATTAAACCCTGATGCCTATATGCCAGGCAACCACGAATTTAACGAAGGTGACGAACACTTTGCCTACCTGATGGGGCTGGCTGAATTTCCGATACTAAGCGGAAACATAGTCCCTACAGAAATGAGTCCTCTGTACGGTATACTTGGTGACAAACCGTATATCATCAAAGAAGTAGGAGGACATCAAATAGCCGTCATAGGCGTACTTAAAATCGAAAAGACAGTAAGGTCATCTATGATAAGCGAATACGTCGATTTCATTGACGAAATCGAGTTTGTTCAATCACAAGTAGAACATCTAACAGAGCAAGGTATTAATAAAATAATCGTATTAAGTCACCTAGGCTATGAGTTTGATATTGAACTAGCCCAGTCGGTAGCCGGTATAAATGTTATAGCAGGCGGTGATACCCATAACCTCTTAGACAGCACAGGGGAAATGGAAACACTGCAATTACCTGTAGGCGGAGGATTCCCTACTGTTGTTGAAGCCCCGGACGGACGAAATGTCTACATAATTCAAGCATGGGAATATTCTAAGGGCTTAGGTATTTTGAATGTAACATTTGACCAAAACGGCGATATTGTTGAAGCAAGCGGAAGAACTATTTTGCCGGTAGGCGGGCCTTTCCTTGTACGTGATGAAGAAAACCAATGGGTACCCGCGGAAGATGAAACTCTTGACGCTATAATGGATGCTATAGATAGCTTTGAAGTGTTGGTACACGGCGTCAACTCTGCTGCTATTGATGAAATTATCGACCCAATGATAGAAATAATAGAGCAGACCATGATGGAGCGGATAGGCAGCATAGCTGTAACTCTACCTAATGACCGCGTACCTGAACCTTTTGAAGTAGGTGAGACACCGAACGGAAGCTTTGCCGCTCAAATTGTGGCTGATTCCTTTTTGAAATACGTACCTTTTGCAGATATAGCTATCCAAAATGCAGGCGGTGTACGTACCCCTCTTATGGAAGGCGATTTTACAATGGCTGATGTTTTGACCATTTTGCCTTTTGCTAATACCATAGCTATCATCACATTGCCCGGTAGCGAAATTATAGCAGTTTTAGACGAAGCTATCCGGTTTTCGCAAGGCATAGCTCAATCTACGGGTGCTTTCCCTTACGCTTCCGCTTTAAGGTTTGATGTATACTTAGATGCGCCTGAAGGTGTAAGAAGTGCCTTCAATGTAGAGGTAATGAATAGGGAAACAGGGGAATGGGCTCCTATCGACCCTGACAAATACTACACTGTTGTAACAAACTCATTTACTGTAATGGGCAGAGATAACTACTTAGCTTTTGAAAGGGCTATATACAACGACCCTCAGTCTATGATAAATCTGCATGTACAGTATGCTGTGCCGCTTATAGAACTTATAAGAAGTTTAGAAGCTGAAGGCAGAATGGTTGAATTTGATGTAGAAAATTTCAGTATCAGGTCAGTAAGGGAGTGGCGGGATTAGTACTATTGCTAGTCCAACACTAAAATAAGTCTCGCAAAGTGAAGCCGCATACCTTATGGTATGCGGCTTTTTTGACTGATAGACAGGCACAGCAAATCCCAAAATCACATTTGCGTTTGCTACTGACAAAAATTTCTGATATACTCGAGAGTGTATGAAGGAGGCTAGTTAAAGATGAGCAAACCCATAATCGGTATTCCCCCGCATTGGTACGCGGATGAAAAGTTTTATTTGTTACGTCCTGGCTACATAGATGGCATTATCGAAGCAGGAGGCTTGCCGGTTATACTACCTTTAACAATGGATGAGACATTGCTTGAACAGGCGTGCGAAATGGTGGACGGCATACTGCTGTCCGGCGGCACGGACGTATATCCGGGGCTGTACGGCGAAACCCGGCACAAAGCCTGTGATACACCTTGTAATGTCCGCGACAGCACAGAAACATTTATATTCAAAAAAGCCGTGCTTGAGATGAATAAACCCTTGCTCGGTATATGCAGGGGCTTTCAGATGTTAAACGTAGTACTGGGCGGAAGCTTGTATCAAGACTTGCCTTCTCAGTACGAAGAAACAGGAAAAAAGGTATATCACAGTCAAGCCTTTGAACTTATGGCGCACAGCGTTAATATAATGGAGGGTAGCGAGCTGCATACACTTCTGGGGAAAGACATAATATACGTCAATAGCTGTCACCATCAAGGGATAAAGGTATTAGCCGAACAGCTTACATGCACAGGGGTATCGGAGGATGGCCTTGTGGAAGCTTTTTGTATGCCGGGGCGCAAGTTTGTCTGGGGAGTACAATGGCATCCGGAAGCAATTCTTCACGACGAAAGCAGCCGTAAACTGTTTAAGGTTTTTGTTGAGAACTGTATAGGAGGATAAGAATGATTAGAAAATTTATGTTGACGACCAGTGCGGTGTTATCTTTAGTTCTCGCCGCATGTACAGTCGGCGCTCCGGCCGACACGACACCCGTAGCCGCGCCTGAAGCTCCTGCTGCACCCGCGGCACCGGCAGCACCTGCTGCGCCCGCACCTGCTGCTCCTGCCGTAGAGCCTGCACAAGAAGCCGCAGGCGGCGAAATCGTTTGGATAACAGCGGCCTTCCCGCCGTCTCTTGACCCGCATATTCCGTCCGACACAACCAGCCGTGATGTAATCCGTCAGGTAATGGAGCCGCTGCTTGCCTTCGGCCCCGGCGATGTTATTGAATATCGTCTTGCGACTTCTTTCAGTAATATCGACCCCGTCACATGGGAATTTAACCTGAGGCAGGGCGTGTATTTCCATGACGGTACGCCGTTTACGGCCGAGGCGGTTTATTTGACGTTTGAAAGGATTCTTGACCCGGAAAACGCAAAGCCGCGGCGCACTATCTTGGAGATGATAGAGGAAGTTGTAATCATCGACGACTATACCGTGCGGCTGATTACTTCGGTGCCGTTTGGGCCTTTCCCTGCGCAGCTTACTAACTTTGCCGCGTCGATTTTGTCGCCTGCGGCTATAGCCGAAGAAGCGGCAGGCGGCAGGGAGCTTGCGCTTAACCCGGTCGGCACAGGGCCTTTTATGGTAACTGATGTGGTTTCCGGCGACTATGTACGTCTGGAGCGCTTTGATGGTTACTGGGGCGATGTTGCTTACCTTGACAGCGTTGTTTTCAGAACGGTACCCGACCCTGCTACGCGGCTTCTGATGCTGCAAGCGGGCGAGACGAACGGGCTGCTTGCGACCGTCGCGGATATTTACGACTTGGAGCGCATGAGCGGTGTGGATTTTGTGCTGCATCCGTCCATGGCTATGCATTTTATCGGAATGAACACGAGCGTGGAACCGTTTGACGATATCCGCGTGCGTCGGGCTGTCTCTATGGCGGTTAACTTAGACGACATACTGTACGGTGTTATGGAAGGACACGGATTTTTGGCACGCGGGCCGATTCATCCGGCTGTGTCTTTCAGCCCGTTTCATGATGTGGAGCCAATCACACGCGATGTAGACGCGGCGCGCGCGCTTATAGAAGAAGCGGGCGTATACGGACGCGAGGTGGAATTTCTGTACTTCACGGGTGATGCCACACGCAGCCATATCGCGCAGATTGTGCAGGCGAATCTGGCGGAAATCGGTTTGAATGTCACCATCGCTTCGATGGAATGGGCGTCGTTCTTGCAGGAAGCTAACGCGGGTAATGTTGAGATGTATATTTTGTCATGGGCTAACTCTACGGGCGATGCCGACGGCAGTGTGCATCAGCTGTTCCACAGCGATACAATCGGCGGTGTAAACCGTTCGCGTCTTGTACATCCGCAGATAGACGCGCTTATAAACGCGGGGCGCAGTGAAACAGACCAAGCCCTTCGTTACGGCATTTACAGGGAGCTTGTTCAGCTAATCATCGACGAGGCGCCTTTGGTGTTTATGTTCCATCCGCATTCGCCTTACGCAACCCGTGATATAGACGGCTTGTTCTTGGATATTACAGGTGTGCCGTACTTCCAGAGGGTTACGTTACGGTGAAGAAGCTGCTTAGAAGTTATCAAGTTTTGATTGGGCTTACGGTGCTGATTGTTTTTGTGATTGTGGCGGTCTTTGCGCCGCTTTTGGCACCGCACGACCCGCTTGCTATTGATGTCACCAACAGGTTTGCTTCGCCGTTTGAAACGGCGGAGCATCCTTTGGGTACGGACAATCTTGGGCGCGATACGATGAGCAGGCTCATCCACGGTGCGCGGATTTCGCTTACTATCGGTATCGTTTCGACTATAGCCGGGGTAATCGTAGGTGTTATGATTGGGCTTGTTTCCGGATATTACGGCGGGATGGTGGATACGCTTATCATGCGTGTTACGGATATTCTGCTTGCTTTCCCGGGGATGCTTTTGGCGCTTGTTATCGTTGCGATTCTCGGTGCGAGTACTACTAATGTTATTATCGCGGTGACTATTTTTGCTGTACCCGGATTTGCGAGAATTGTCCGTGCTTCGGTGCTTGAGACTAAGAAACTGGAGTTTGTGGATGCGATTAGGGCGCTTGGCGCTTCGGATGTGCGGATTATGTTTGTGCATATTCTGCCGAATGTAACCACGCCGATTATTATTCAGGCTACGCTTTATGTGGCTTCGGCGATTGTTACCGCGGCGGCGCTTTCGTTCCTGGGCGTCGGCACGCAGGCGCCGACTCCGGAATGGGGCAGTATGCTAAATTCCGGGCGCGAGTTTATGACACGTGCGCCGCACATGATTATGCTGCCGGGTCTTATGATTCTACTTATCGTAATAAGCATAAACCTAATAGGCGACGGGCTGCGCGACACACTGGAGCCGAAAAAATAACGCAAACAAACGCGCTCGCGGCGTTTTTGAGACGATTAGCTTTTATTAAAAACGCGGCGAGTCAAAAAAAGGGGGATGCCTGTGCTTATTTTTGTGATAAGAAGGATTTTGCAGATGGTACCTGTTGCCTTGGGTGTTTCTTTTATTGTGTTTGCGATGCTGCATTTGATTCCGGGCGACCCTGCGATTACGATAGCGGGCGAGGCTGCCGACCCTGCGCAGGTAGAGCAGCTGCGCGAGAATCTGGGGCTTAACGACCCTTTTCTTGTGCAGTATGGCAGGTATTTGGGACGCTTGGTGCAGGGGGATATGGGGACATCCATAAGGAGCAGCCGTCCTGTGGTGTATGAGATTTTTTCGCGGCGGTTTTTTATTACTGTGGAGCTTGCGGTCGTGGCTACGGCGTTTACCAGTTTGCTTGGGCTACTGATTGGCGTAACGTCCGCTACTTGGCGGCATTCGCCGCTTGATGTGGCGCTGATGCTGTTTTCGCTGATTGGGCTTGCAATGCCGAACTTTTGGCTTGGGATATTGCTGATGCGGTTTCTTGGTGTGCAGCTTGGGTTGTTTCCGCTGACAGGTTGGGATTCGCTTATGCATATGGTGCTGCCTGCGCTTACGCTTGGGCTTGGCGGCTCCGCGCTGATTGCGAGGATGACGCGCGCCAGTTTGCTTGATGTGCTTTCGAAGGATTACATAAGAACTGCCCGCGCGAAGGGTTTAAGCGAGCGGGTTGTAATGTATAAACATGCGCTTAGGAATGCGCTGATACCTGTTATTACGGTGGTAGGGCTGTCGTTTGGGAGTATGCTGACGGGGGCTATTTTGACTGAGACGATTTTTGCGATTAACGGGATGGGGCGGTTGATTGTGGATTCTATTAGGGATAGGGATTTTCCTGTGGCGCAGGGGGCTATTTTGGTTACTTCTATGATGTTTGTGCTGGTTAATTGTGTTGTGGATGTGGTTTATCGGTTGGTTAACCGGCGGATGGATTTGAATTAGGGTGATTGGAGTTCCAATTGGCGGGAAGTCCAACCGGTTAGATGTTCGGACAAAAAATTTAAGAGCTGCTTTTTCGTATTCGGCGCGGTCGCCTACAGTTTCGGCGATTTCTCTGCCTATTTCCCAGTATGTTTGTACCATGGATGTATTTATGAAGTTGAATGTTTTTGCGCGTGCATCGTCCAGGTATGCCCTCAAGAAACCTCACTATAATACTGCGCCTGCGCGCCCCATAACTCAAAATATTTCCCGTCAACATCAGCAATCAAATCATCATGCCTGCCGCGCTGAACAAGCTGCCCATCATGAAACACAGCGATATCATCACAAAAACGGCACGAGGACAGGCGGTGCGAGATATAAACGGCAGTCTTACCGCCGATAATCTCATTAAACTTCGAATAAATCTCGAACTCCGCAATCGGGTCAAGCGCGGCAGTCGGCTCGTCCAGTACAATAAAGGGTGCGTCCTTATACAAAGCGCGGGCAAGAGCAATTTTCTGCGCTTCACCGCCGGAGATTTCCACGCCGTTTTCGTCGAAACCTTTGTATAGGAAAGTATCAAGGCTCATTTTTTGCGCTCCGGATTTCTGCAAGCATTCCGTGGCTTTTGCCTCGTCTATATCGACACTGGACGCTATGTTCTGCCCGAGCGGGAAGCCGAACAGCGAGAAGTCTTGAAAAACTACCGAGAAGATGCCTATGTATTCATGGTAGCGGAATTTCTTGATGTCGATGCCGTTTAAGGTGATTTCGCCCTCGGTTGGGTCGTATAGGCGGCAGAGTAGTTTTATCATAGTGGTTTTGCCGCTGCCGTTCATGCCTACTACTGCCAGGCGTTGTCCTATGCGGAATTTCAGGTTCAGGTTGCGCAGCGCGTACCGGGTGCTTCCCGGGTACTTGAATGAGACGTTTCGGAACTCGATTTCGTATTCGTTGTCTACGCGTTTTTCTACTGGCAGGCTGCCTTTGTATTTTTGGTCGGGGAGGTCTAGGAAGGCGTATAACTGCTCCAGGTGCGGGACGCTGATTTTCAAGATGGAGATGCTTACGACAACGTTAGTCAAATGCCCGGCAAGCTGCGTAACCGCCCCAACATACTGCACCACATCCCCAATGCCGAACACTCCGTACAAAGCCCGCAGTCCGATAATAACATACACAGCACCCGAAAGCGCCGTGTTAGCAACAGCGGCAATGCCCTCCGTAACGCCAATCGCGCCGTAGGAATGGTTGCCGATAAATTTATTCAGGCGTTCTTTTTCTACCTCCATTATCAGGGGCTTTTGATTATACAGACGGATTTCCTTTCCCGCGCCGCCTATAGCCGTGTAATGAAAATAATAATCCCACACAGTATTTGATTTAGATAAAGAAGCAAAGAAATTCTGGTTCTTTTTCTCCGCAAATTTAGCCAGATACGAGCGGAGTAAGAAAATTGACACAAGAATCCCCGCGATGAACAGATTCGCGGCAGGTGTTGTATTGTAATAAGGACATATTTAATCAATGTCAAAAAAACGTAGTGATTGCGCCGTTTGTGGCACATACGGATTTTCACAGACAGAGGTTAAAACCAAGCCGAAAGGGGGCAAGTCCTTATGAAGCGAAACAGCACCAACAGAGCCAACAACATAATCCAATTCAACCGCCAAAACTCACACGGCAAATACGCCAAACTCCACCAAGCATTTTTGCAAACCTATCACCCGAAATTTTACACCAAACTTACAGCATTAGGCAAATTGGACGAGTGGCTTTTTACCATTGACGAGATAGCAACCCGCCGTTTTGAACTCGGTAAAAGTGTTGGCTACTCGCAAGCTGAAATTGAAAATACCTTATTCACAGAAGTGATTTATAACCTCCGATAGTGTGAATAATCCCATATGTGCCACAGACTACCGCAACAGAAATGGAGGAAAAAATGAAAACTGTAAACACGAACAAGCACCTTAAAATCACCGCACTTTACGAACGCCTGTCAGTCGGTGACGAAAAGCAACGCAGGAGTGGCGAAGATAGTTGTTCAATCCAAAATCAAAAAGAGCAACTAGAACAATACGCAAAAGAAAACGGCTTTACCAACATCAAACATTATACGGACGATGATGAAACAGGGCGATTTTTTGACCGTGACGGTTACTCTCGCATGATGGAAGATGTTGAGAACGGCAAAATCGGAATCGTGGTTATGAAAGACCTCACACGATGGGGGCGTGACCACATTCAAGTCGGCACAGCAATGGAAACTTTCCGCATTAACAACGTCAGATTTATCGCAATAAATCACGGTATAGACAGCGATAATCCCGAAAGCCTTGAAATGGCACCGTTCATAAATATTATGTCGGAGTGGTACTCAAAAAATTGCTCACGGAGCATACGTTCCGTTTTCAAATCAAAAGGATTGTCGGGCAAGCGAGTAGCCAGTACGCCGCCGTATGGCTATATCAAATCGGAAGATGATAAAAATTTACTCGTCATTGACGAGCCTGCCGCCGAAGTTGTACGCCGTATTTTTCGCCTAACCTTAGAGGGGCATGGGCCGTATCAAATCTGCACAATTCTCTCTAATGAGAAAGTGCCTATCCCTGCATGGTATCAAGCACGACAGGGCTACGGCTTATGGAAAAATCGTGAAGTTAAAGACCCCTTTTGTTGGAACTCGTCAACCATAACTCATATATTGGGGAAACAAGAATACTGCGGCGATACCGTAAATTTCAAAACCCGCAAGCACCTAAAAGACAAAAAATCGCACTACGTTGACCCAAGCCAATGGATGATTTTTGAAAACACCCACGCCCCAATAATTGACCGTGAAACTTACGAAACCGCCCAACGCATACGAGCCAATAACAAACGGCGCAGACCCAACGGATGGGGCTACGTTCACCCATTAAGAGGTCTGCTATTTTGCAAAGATTGTGGCGCAAAACTCTACATTCACCGCATATATAACGGACAAGATAAACCCACCGCCGTATGCGGAAATTATGCAAGAGGTTCAAACAAAATCGAGCGTGATTGGGTAGTGTGTAACTCTGGACACCGAATCGAAGCCGCCAACGTAATAGAACTCATACGAGATACTCTAAAAAGCGTTACCAGTTTTGCCAAATCGGACAAAGAAGCCTTTAGAAAAACCGTCCAAGAGGTTTTAGCTTCCCACCAAACGGACGAAGTGAAAAGGCAAAAAAAGCAGTTGACCGCCCACCGCAAACGCCATGCCGAACTTGAAAAACTGTTGAACAAAATTTATGAAGATGATGCACTCGGAAAACTCCCCGCCAAGCGTTACGAATCACTTTTACAAACCTACGGACAGGAGCAAGAAAATATAGAATCCGAAATAGTCAATCTGCAATCCACCGTAGAAAAATACGAAAGCGGGAGCAGTAAAGCCGCCAATTTCATAAAATTGGTGGAACGCTACACCGATTTTACGGAACTCACACAAACCATGTTACACGAACTTATAGAAAAAATCGTGGTGCATGAGCGTGACCGTAAAGGTGCTATTGATTCACCGCAGACGGTAGAAATCCACCTAAATTATATCGGTGAATTTATGCCCCGCCGTGTGGTTGAGGAAAAGGAACTCACACCCGAAGAACAAGCCGAGCAAGAAGCCATTGCAAAACGGCGTGAGCGTTTCCGCATGAATTATCAAAAGCGAGTTGAGAGCGGAGCGCAAAAGGAATATTACGAACGCACCAAGTACAAAAAACGTGCGGAACGCAAAGCTATTAAAGAAACCCTCTTTAATGAACGCTATATGCTTGGCACTAACGTACTCGCCCAAACCGCCAGTAAATAAAAGTCAAAAAACCGAATATCTAACCGCTTATACTCTGCCAAGTATAGGCGGTTTTTTATTGCCATTCCACAACAGAAAGGACAATGCCCATGCAAAACGAAACCCCAAAAAGCACCACCACAGACAACACCTTTTCAAAAAAGATAGGACGGACAACATACAAAGTCCAAATCTTTTTCAGCAAAACAAGCAGAGAGAGTTTCAACGACAAGCTACTACGGCTAATCAAAAATGATGTAGCCAACGGAGCAAAACAGGCCTAACCACTTCCGAGATTATATCACAAAGGAGCGGTTTTTTTATGCCCGAAAATCTAAAATCCCGAAAGGAGCAAATTTATTATGGCTAAATCAAGAACAGACCGAATCGCAAGTTATGACGAGCAAATCGCCAAGCTACAAGAGAAGCGTGACAAGGAACTGGAAAAGTTGAAGGAGCATGAAAAAGACGTGCGTGAAAAACGTCAATTAAAGCGGGGGGAGATTCTCGAAAAGATAATTCCCGAAACCGTTAATCTCACGGTAGAGCAATTCACCACGCTTATAAACCGCATCACCGCTAACCAATTTGGGCGTGACAAATTGGCTGAAATCATAAAAGAGGGCGAAGCCAAGCCAAAACCCCAAACCCCACCAAGCGAAAAACCCGCCACACCCACAAATGCAGATGAAAGCAAAAATTAAGTCTGTGCAATCCCCAAGTGCAGATTTTGCCAAAGGCAAAATCCAAAACCCCAACCGCACCGCCGCCGTGTACCGTTTCCGCTTAATCAGCGGAAGCGGTACAGCCATGTTTACGCCATTGGCGAAACTCACATAATCGGCGGCTTTACGGTTAGCAAGCACAGCAAAAGGATAACCTTTTGCG
>Ga0209755_10001872_pt1 | contig 30807 bp, 30 predicted proteins | sample TergutCo191P1_FD_187301 | JGI IMG/M metagenome (GOLD analysis project Ga0209755, IMG submission 187301) | Cornitermes sp. P1 segment gut microbial communities from Petit-Saut dam, French Guiana - Co191P1 (SPAdes) (version 2) | ecosystem: Host-associated > Arthropoda: Insects > Digestive system...
CAGCGTCTGTGTTTAATTCTCTCGCTTCGTTAAGATCGATTTCCGTTACGGGATCATAAACGCCGTCCTGCTCTACGACTCTTTTCTTTGCAAAGAGCGATACCTCAAGATTGTCCTCATCAAACTGCACCACCGCGTTTTCGGCGTTTTTGCCGAAACGGTGTCTATAAGCTGCTATTAATGTATCCTCAATCGTCCGCAGTATTAACTCTTCAGGTATACCGCGATCCTGATTTAATTGGCGTATTGCCTGTGACATATCAGTTGCCAATTTACACCTCCTGAGAAGGGTCTAGTTTTGCTTTCGCGATAATTTCAAACGAAAGTTTTACAGCCTCTCCATTTTTCTTAATCGTAATTCCTTCCTTGCAGGCGGATTCCAAAATTCCCGCCGTCCATTCGGTTATATCGGTACGGTAACACCGCACACCCCTGCCCAAATAATGAGCAAACTCATTAGTATCTTTTATCAGGCGTTCGATCCCGGGAGACGACACCTCAAGATAAACATCAGGAGCAAGACCTTCGCCAGGCTTAGGCTCATTTCCTTTAAAAGCCAACTCCAGCCTCGGCATTATAGCGCGGTGCACTTTCGAACAATCGTCGGTGCCGATGGATTTACCGTTGTAAATTACCGCTCTTATCTGCACTGTGCCTTTATGCCTTGAAACGGATAATTCGATAAGACTGAAACCCAGCCCTTTGAGAACCGCCGCGATAGACTCCTTTACAGATAGAATATCACAGTCCGTTTCTGCGCAGGTTTTTAGCACGCCCTCCCCCTGATCTTAAAAAAAAGGGTCTCTTGCGAGCCCTTTTTTTATGAAAAACTATACTATATTTAAAATACAGTTTTTGAAGAATAATGTCAATAGAATACGAATTTTTCTATATTAAATATGAACATCTATTGCCGCGATCCTGGCTTCTTCAAAGTCGCTGTGCAGAAGGTTTTCGGCTATTGAGCTTAGTTTATCCCTTATATTCTTAGGCCAAGTCTTCTGTTTGAGAGCGGAAAGCGCCGTTTTCGCCGTTTTTTTATCCAAATATGAACATGCCTTCTGGATTTCTTGCAGTTTTTCGCGTAAAAAAGCGATATCGGCTTCTTCTAAAACAACCTGAGCTTCTTCTTCGCTTTCTTCATCGGCAGGTTTCAAATTATCTATAACTTTGTTCAAACCTTCGATAAACGCCGGAAGCGAGGATAAAATCAAATTGACATTCTGTTCGCGTCCCGCCTGCTCCAGTTCCGACGCTTTATTTGAAAGATCGCTTTCCCCTACATTCGCGAGAGCGCTTTTCATCGCATGAGCGTTAATAATGAAGGACGGTATATCGTCATTTCTGCGGCAGTTATTTTTGCAGATGGCATCCAGAGTGGCGACGGCTTTTCTTGCGTCGCGCACAAAGAATTCCGCCAATTGAGAGTCTATCGCGATGTTATGACCGCCTGCCGCGTACAAGGTGTTTTTCTGTTTGCGCGCTTCATCCAGCACTTCCTGAGTCTGCTTGTCTCTTATCATTCTGTTTAGCACTGTGTTTAACTGGCGTATATCAATAGGCTTTGAAATGAAATCGTCAAAACCGTTTGAAACAAACATTTCAGCCTGACCTGCGAGAGCGTTTGCGGTAAGAGCTACAATCGGGTCTGAATAACCAAGCGAGCGGATAATTTTCGTGGCTTCAATGCCGTCCATTCTCGGCATCATGTGATCCATGAAAATAATATCGAACACGGCTCCGTCTCTGATTTTATCTACAGCCTCGAATCCGCTTAAGGCGGTGTCGATTGAAATGCCGTAAGGAGCCATTAAACCTCTTGCCACATATAAATTCGTTTCTACATCGTCAACAACAAGAACTCTTCCGTAAGGCATAAACTCCTGCGAAATCTGCGCGTTCCTCATTTTGGTTGTATTCTTTAAATTGAGTTTCATCAGGTTGTCCGCAAGTTCTTTGCCTATGGGTTCAGGATTTGTCGTTCCCTGAGGCAGATGCACCGTAAATGTAGAACCCATTCCGGGAGTGCTTTCCACAAAGATCTCGCCTTTCATTATCTGAATTAAATTTCGCGTAATGTTCATGCCTAGACCGGTGCCTTCGGTTTTGCGGTTTGCTTCCATGTTAAAGCGGCTGAACTTATCTCCCAGTTTTCTTACCTGTTCCGCCGTCATTCCCTGTCCTGTATCGCTTATGCGAAATGTTAGTCTTATATCCTGTCCCTGAGCGGGGTCTGACTCAGAAGTCATAGTCAATTCGATTTGTCCTTCCTGCGTATATTTAAACGCGTTTGAAAGCAGATTATTTAAGATTTGTTTAATTCTAAGTTCATCGCCGACAAGATTCGCGGGAACATTTTCGTTTACTATCAGTTTAAATTCGATTGGCTTACTGTCGTAACGTAAAATATTAAGTTTAACTGTATCATGAATAAGACTTGCAATATCGTAAGGAGCGATTGAAAGTTCCAGTTTACCGGCTTCAATTTTTGAAAGATCTAAAATATCATTTATAATGCCAAGCAGAAGATCTCCTGAATTATAAATTCTTTCAAGCGCTTCTCTTGTAACAAGAGGAAGCGTATTATCCTGAAGCTGAATTTCCGTGATACCTAAAATCGCGTTCATGGGCGTGCGGATTTCGTGGCTCATCTTCGCGAGGAAGTCGCTCTTTGCCTTGCTGCTCTCTTCCGCGATTTCCGCTCTTCGCATTTCCGCTATCATTGTTTTAAGTTCTCTTAAATCTCTTATGAAACCCGCAACCGCGTATTCGCCCCTGAACTTAACGCGCACAAAAGTAACTTCCGTTGGAAGTATTTCCCCGTCCGGTTTCTGATGTACCCACTCAAAATGGCAGTAACCCTCTTCGTACGCTTCGTCTATATATTTATTAATCTTTTCTCTCGAAATGTCTCCTGTCGGCTGATATTCAGGGAAGAAATTAAATACTTCGTTTATAAATTCATGTTTTCCGTTAAGACCGAAGAGTCTTACAATTTCCTGATTACATTCGATAATTTTTGAATGTTTGTCGATCATGAAACTGCTCAGGGGCGTAGCGTCAAAAAGCACCTGCGTGCATTCGTCGGCTTCGCGCATTTTTGCCATCATTGTTTTTATTTCGCGCAAATCGCGGGTATATCCGCAGATCATTGTTTCTTTTCTGTATTGAACCCTTACAAATATCACTTCGCAGGGAACTAACTCTCCGTTAAGTTTTCTGTGCATCCACTCAACCCTGGAAAATCCTTCTTTGTACGCTTTTTCAATGATTTCCAGCGATTTTTCGTTTGAAAGGCGTCCGTCAGGCTGGTATTCCGGGGATAGTTCCGAATAACTTTCAATATATTCTTTTTTATTGGTTAAACCGAATAATTTTAATGTTTCTTTATTGCAGTCGATAATATTAAAATTGTTGTCCCAGAAATTCGCGCAAAGCGGAGTCGCGTCAAGCATGATCTGTGTTCGATCTTCGGCGCGCGTTTTTGCAAATAACATTCTTAAAAGTATCAGGCTCAAGGTAACAGCGAATATTGAGCCAAGCACAATCAGCATAACGGCTATTTTATTTACGCTTTCATAATAACGCTGGGAATCCGCGATTATCATCATCATCCAGCCGTTTCTGAGAGGTCTTAAAAAAACAACAGACGGCTTTCCGGTATAATCTATTACTTTGTATTCCGAAATTTCTTTTCCCATAGAATATTCTCTTTGAATAAAATTATCGCGGTTGAATATTCTGTTTATATGTCTGCCTGAATACAAAGGGTGAGGATGCGTAAGAGAATTAAAATCCTTATCTAAAAGTATTCCGTAACTGTCTTTGGAATCGAATGTAACATAAGAGTTCATCGCGTATTCCCAAATTTTATTTAATAAAATATCCATGCACACAATGCCTAGAAGTTTACCTGTGTCATCGTAGATGGCGCGGGTAAATGTCATAGTAGACGCTCCGTTAGGCGTGCTGTAGTAGGGAGAAGTCTGCTTTACTTCGCCGCCTGCTTCGATTGCAGTCCTGTACCACGGGCGTGTCGCAGGCGCGTAATCGTCGGGCGGCGCCCAACCCATGCTGTTTATCAGCGCGTTGTTAAAAACCGGGAAATAACCGAAAACTCCGAGAATATAAGAATTAAGCCTTTCATTAGACGCAATGTACTGCGCTGTCTGATAAATAAAATTTGAAACATCATTATAAGTGCCGCCGCGCAGGATATTATTTCGGATATTTTCAGCTATTAATCCAATTGTTGTTTCAGGTTCCTGCAAATCCGATTCGATATACGTCTGAACATTGGATATGGCGTTGTTTACATTTTTTAATAAATGTTTTCGTTCGATGTCGCTCATAAATCTGTAACTGAAAAATACCATTAACGCAAACGCTAAAAAAACAACTAAAATCTGCGCGTGTGATATAAAAGCCAGCAGTTTTTTTATGAACGAACGCACTTATAAACCTTCCCTTACTGCCCTGATTACATCTTTCACGTCACAAAAAAGACTCACTATCGAAGGATCAAAATGGCTGCCGGAATTCTGAACGATAATATTAAGAGCTTCATCTTCCGTGAACGCTTTTTTGTACGGGCGCTCGGAAACAAGGGCGTCATAAACATCAACGATTGCCATAATGCGCCCCTGAAGCGGAATTTCTGTTTCTTTAAGACCTCTCGGATAACCTTTGCCGTCCCATCTTTCGTGGTGGGTTCCCGCGAATAATTTCGCGTTACGCAAAAAGTCGCCTTCTCCTGTGCGCGAAATAATTTCGTCAATTATGCGCTCGCCTTCTTCGGCGTGGCTCTTCATAATTTCGTATTCCATATCCGTAAGCTTTCCCGGTTTATTAACGATAACGTCTGTAATGGAAATCTTTCCAAGATCGTGCATTCGCGCGGAAGAAATCATTTTATCAACATCCCATGAATTGATTTCTTCTGAATATAAACCGCGCTCTTTCATCTGCTCGATTAATATTCTTATGTAAACCGAAGTGCGTTCAATATGACCGCCTGTTCCCTTATCGCGGTTTTCAACCATATCGGCAAGAACCGACACAATGCTGTTTTGCAGCCTGTGAAGCTGAGATGTCCTTTCGCGGATTATATCGTCGATATTAAGATGGGTCTTTATTCTGTTTAAAAGCACGGGCGCGGAAAAGGGTTTGGTAATAAAATCGACAGCTCCAAGTTCAAAACCTCTGGCTTCAACTTCTGAATCGTTTCTGCCGGTAAGGAATATAACGGGGATATTAAACCACCTGTTTTCGTTTTTTAAGCGTTTCAGTGTTTCAAAGCCGTCCATAACCGGCATTTCAATATCCAGAAGAATAAGATCGGGACTGACTTTCTCCAGCAGATCGAACATTTTAGAAGCTGAGGGCATAGTCATAACCCGGTATTGATCTTCGAGCACTGCTTCTGCCATGGATAAATTTGTATCGCTGTCATCAACAACAAATATAGTTTTCAAGCCGATTTTACTCCTTATGGAACTACATTTTATAGCGGTATTTTTGCATTTATTGAATACTTTACACCATTTACAAATTTAACCTAATACAAGAAAAACTTCAAGAAAAATCGTTATTATTGGGTGATATTAATGCAAAGAATATTAATATCTAATAAAATCGATAGAATTTATGGTTTTTTTGTTAAAAGTGTGTTAAAAATTATATATGCCAATTAAAATACCCAGAGATTTACCGGCTTTCAACACATTATCAGGGGAACGGGTCTTTGTAATACCCGACGACAGAGCGGAATCCCAGGATATAAGACCTTTGAGAGTGGGAATAATCAACCTGATGCCTACAACAATAGACACCGAAATCCAGCTTTTGCGTCTTTTGGGAAATAACCCTCTGCAGGTTGATATTACCTTTTTGAATATGGGAAGTCATACTTCCAAAAACGCGCCTGAAGGACACCTTGAGAAGTTTTATATAAGTTCCGAAGAAATTGTAGCGATGAAGGTGCGCTTTGACGGTCTTATCATAACAGGCGCTCCTGTTGAAACGCTTGATTTTGAAAAAGTTGATTATTGGGATGAACTTGCGCGCCTAATCGACTATTCCGAGAAAAATGTTTTTTCCTGTCTTCATATTTGTTGGGGAGCTCAAGCGGGACTTTACCGGAAATACGGTATACCGAAATATACGCTTGATAAAAAATTATCCGGCATTTTTCCGCACACTGTAAACGAGCATTACCATGTTTTGTTCCGAGGTTTTGACGATGAATTCCTGGCTCCTCAATCAAGGTACACTGCAAGCGACAGAAACGCGATTGCCGCAGAAAAGCGCCTTACGATTCAATCGGAAACGCGGGAAGCAGGAGTTTTCATCGCCACCGCGCGCGAAGGCAGGGAGATTTTTGTAAGCGGTCATTTGGAATATGATCCGCTTACGCTCGACAAGGAATACAAGCGCGATATTGCCAAAGGTCTTTCGATTGAAATACCGAAAAATTATTACCCCGATAACGATCCGTCAAAAACTCCAATAGTAAGATGGAGAGCTCATGCAAATCTTTTTTTTGACAACTGGCTTAACTTTGTATATCAGGAAACACCCTTTAATCTGGACGATTTGGAATAAAAAGAGGTAATTATGATTTTTAGAGAATACGGTCAAACAGGCAAGAAGGTGTCTCTCCTTGGTTTCGGCGGGATGAGGTTTAAAAACGTGGACGACCATGACGAATGCGTGCGTCTTATGATTGCCGCCGCCAAAGGCGGAATTAATTATTTTGATACGGCTCCCGGGTATTTTGAAACAAGGAGTGAAACCGTTTACGGCAAGGCATTCGCTGAAATGAGAAAGCAGAATTTGCCGTATTTCTGCGCGACAAAAACATTTGAAAGCACTGAAAACGGCATACGAAATGAAATTGACGCGCAGTTGAAACGCCTCAATATTGACGTGATTGATTTTTATCATATCTGGTGCATTACCGATTTGAATAGTTGGGCTAACAGAAAAAAAGACGGTATATTAAATACTTTCAGAAAATTAAAAGAAGAGGGTCTTATTCGTCATATCTGCATTTCAAGCCACCTTATAAAAAACGAAATAAAAGAATTACTGCTGGAAGGCGTTTTTGAAGGCGTGCTGTTCGGCTATTCCGCTTACAACTTTAAAACAAGACAGCAGGCGTTTGACGCCATCAAAGAAAAAAAACTCGGCGCTGTTGTAATGAACCCTCTCGGCGGCGGCGTTATTCCGCAAAACCCGGAACTTTTTAAATTTATACAAAGAGAAGGCGAAAGCATAACAACATCCGCTCTTCGCGTGTTATGGGATCATCCCGAAATTACAAATACCCTTGTCGGCTTTGATACAATCGAACATTTAAACGAAGCGCTCAATGCGTTAAAAGATTACAAGCCCCGTACGCCATCGGAACTGGAAGAAGTTAAAAACAATGCAGCTGCCTCCTTCGAAGGTATTTGTACAGGCTGTTCCTACTGCGACGGCTGCCCTTCGGATGTTCCGATTCCCTACTTTATGGACGCGTACAATCAGAAACTTCTAAGACCGAACGACAAAGACCCGATAGGCGAAAGATTAAAATGGCACTGGAACCTTAAAAAGGAAGATGCCGGAAAATGTATTGAATGCGGTATATGCGAGAAAGCTTGCACACAGCATATCGAAATAATCAAGCGTTTGAAAGAAATTAACAGTTAGGATATTAAAAGAGAGATTAATTTTTCTTCATCGTCCATAGCCAAAAGAGATCTCATTTTTGAAAGACTCTGCAGGAAACTGTAACTTGCCCTGTTCAGACTGTTGCGGCTGTTGATAAAAAGAGTCGTCGCGTCGTTTAAGTCTGATACCGAAGCCTGAGAAAGCCTGTAGCGTTCCATAACAAATTCAAAATGTTTTTCCGTATATTCAAGCGAACGGCGCGAAGATAAAACCGAACCTGCCTGCGCGTACAAACTTGAAAGAGCGTTTTGAAGTTCATGCTCAACGGACTCAATCGTATTAATGTAATTTATATTGGCGGTTTCCAGATCAATTTTACTTTTTTCAGTTTTGTTTTTTAAAACCCAGAAATCAACAGGGATTGTTCCGCTCAATGACACTCCGCCGCTTCCTCCTGGCGTAAGCAGTCTGTCAGGCGATGAAAAGCCTATGCCTCCTGTAAAAATATTAGCGGTAATAGTAGGAGCGTAATCTCTTTTTGAACTTTCATATTTTTTCTCCGCTATTTGATTACTTAACCCCGCTCTTATAAGGGTTATATTTGAAACATCAAGAATGGCGCGCAATTTTTCATAAAGAGAATGCGCGTCCATGTCAGAAATGCCCGCAAGAAATAATAAAATATTATCGTAGAAAGAAAAATCAATTTTTTCAAATTCAGGAGTTTCCGTAATGCCTGTCAGATTCTTAAACCTTGAAACATTGAGCGCATGAGCGCGCCGTGACTGGTTAAAAGAATTTTCTCGCGATTCCTTGTCCGCAAGCGCTTTTAAGTAATCGCCTTGATTAATCATTCCGCTCATCTGGCGTATTTCTGCGATTTCAAGCCCGAGACTTGCGGCTTTCAGCGTGGATTCTTCGGCTTCAAGAGCGGCGGCTGATTCCAATACGGCGTAATACGCGTTATCGGCTGAATCGAGCACATTGAAATATTCAGCCTGCGCGTCCAGTCTGACGCTTTGCGTGGAAATAGCCGCTATCGCTTTTTCTATAAAACTTTTTCCGCCCCTGAAAATAATCTGCGAAATGGAAAGACTTACGCTCGCATTAAAAGTTTCGGCGGGGTTTACGAAATTCCAGTTTCTGAGATAAGCAAGAGAAGCGCTGTAATCTGCCGACACCTTTGGCAGCATGGAATAAAACTGATTCTTTTCGTCTAACACACTGCTTCTGATTGCCAGCTCGTAACGCGCAAGTGATCTGGAATTTGCAAGAGCAAGTTCTCTCGCCTGATCCAAATTGACAGTCTGGGAAAACGCGGCTGTGTTAAATGCTAAAAATAAAATAATTATTAAAGGTTTTTTCATTTATTCATACCTCAAAGCGTCAATCGGATAGAGCTTTGCGGCTTTCAGAGCAGGATAATAGCCGAAAATCACTCCGACTAAAGCCGCAAAGAGCGTCGCAATCATTATAATAAGGGGATTAATCGATGTTGAAGCGCCAATCATTGTCAAGATGCGGCATACAAGAAACGCAAGTCCTATTCCAAGCACGCCGCCCATCATGCTCAATATAACAGACTCGGTTAAAAATTGAAGAAGAATATCCCTCTTGCGTCCGCCGACAGCCATTCGTATTCCAATCTCGCGGGTGCGCTCCGTTACGGAAACCAGCATTATATTCATAATGCCAATGCCGCCTACAAGAAGCGATACGCCGGCGATTGCCGCAAGCAGCGTTGTCAATGTTTTTGAAGCGGCGGACGCCATATCAATTAAATCCGACTGGTTCATAATCTCAAAATCGGATGCCGCTCCTTCTTGAATTTTCCGCGATTCGCGCAGTATAAGCTCAGTCTCTTTTTGCGCCGCTTCCATATATTCCTTGCTGATTACGCTCATTACAATCATGGAAATAGTTCGCGCGTTTCCAAGACGCGTCATTGCCGTATCCAAAGGAATTATTACAATATCGTCTTGATCTGCGCCGAAATTCGCGCCCTTGCTCTCCAAAAGACCTATCACAAGAAAATAATTTGTCCCTATTCTGATTTGCCCGCCTAGAGCGTTATCCGCCTCAGCGAAAAGATTTTTTGCGGTAGTTCTTCCTATTACAGCTACCCTGCTTCGTAATTGCAGATCTTCCTCTTCAAAAAAATAGCCGTCGTCCACTTTCCAGTTTCTCGCGATTAGATAATCGGGTTCAACTCCCTGAATTGACACTTGAGCGCTTCCCTCAGTTCCCGAAATATTCATGTTTATATTTACAACGCCTGATACTGCCGATGCAAAAGTAGATTCATTTTTTATTTTCAGAATATCATTCTTTGAAAAACCGCTAATGCGCATCATAGTCTGCTGCCCCGAGCGGGAAACGGAACGTCTGGGAAGTATCTGCAAAAGATTTGTTCCCATCATTGTGATTTGTTTTTCAATTTCTTTCTGTGAGCCTTCGCCAAGAGCTACCATGATAATAACTGAACCTACGCCGATTATAACTCCAAGAGATGTAAGCAGACTGCGCATTTTGTTACGCAAAATGGAACGAAAACAAGTCTGCAAGAGCTGAAGTATATTCATGCTCCCTCCGCCAAAAGAGAATGATCGTTTTTCCACTGAGAAAGATCTTGTGCCGCAGAACGTCTTTCTTCCACTTTTACATCAGAAACCAAGCAGCCGTCGCGAAGGGTTATTATTCTTTTTGTGTATACCGCAAGTTCAGGCTCATGCGTAACCATTATGATTGTTTTTCCCATGTCATTTAACTGCTGAAAAAGCCCCATTATTTCGAGGGTCATGCCGGTATCAAGATTTCCTGTCGGCTCGTCAGCGAGAATGAAGGCAGGATCGTTTACCATAGCGCGCGCAATTGCTACGCGCTGCTGCTGCCCTCCGGAAAGCTGTGACGGAAAATGATCCATGCGCTCATCAAGCCCTACTTCTTTTAAAGCTTTTACGGCTTTTTCCTTTCGCGCTCCGGCTTCACTTTTTGATTTATTACGTTTCTCTCCCCTGTCTTTCTGACGATAAAAAAGAGGAAGCTCCACATTTTCAAGTGCGGTTGTACGAGCAAGCAGATTAAATGATTGAAACACAAAGCCTATTTTTCTGTTTCTGATAAAAGCGAATGTATCCGAATTTGAGGACGATGTTTCTATGCCGTCCAGGGTGTAAGTTCCTGCGGATGGCTTGTCGAGGCAGCCTAAAATATTCATTAATGTGGATTTCCCTGAACCGGAGGGACCCATAACAGAGACAAACTCTCCGGCTTCCGCGAAAAAGTCCACCCCCCGCAGAGCGCGTACAACAACGCTTTCCTCGTTTTTTTTTCCTTCCATGCGGTATTCGCGTTTTATACCCCGCATTTCAATCACAGGCATTTATAAGCGCTCCCTGTGTATCACCTGCATTCCCTCCAGTTCAACAGGATTCACCGCTTCCTGAGGAATGAATATCTCCGTGGATGAACCGTCGCTTATACCCGCTCTCACCTGCATACAGGAGAGCTTTCCTTCCGCGTTAATAAACCAGAGAGTGCGCCAAACAACAGCCTGCTGCGTTCCCTGCGCGTTTTGGCGGTTTGAAGACTGCCGCGTTCCAACGCTCATTCCTCTCATGTTTGTCTGCGGCGTCATTAAAGTGCCGATTCCCTGATTCGAATTTGATTTTTGCTGATTGGACTGCTGCTGCGCCCGCGCTTCAATCGCCGCCTGTTTTTGCTCTTCGTTCATGTATTCAAGACTTGCGTTAAACGTCATATCTGAAATTTGGATCGCGCTAAGGCTTGTCGGCTGGTATCTGAGCGCGGCATTTGAAACCGACAGAACATTTACGCTTCGCTCGACAATAAAATCTACGGCGCAGGTCATACCGGGAAGAAGCGAGCCGTCAAGGTTTTCAACATTGATAATCACAGTGTAAGAAACAACGCTGCTTGATATAACCGGAACCATTCTCAAGGTTTCCACCACGCCTGAAAACCTGCGCCCGGGAAGACTTTCCAGAGTAAAACGAACCTGCTGTCCTTTGCGAATTGAGGTAACGTCGAGCTCTCCTATCATGGCTTCTATCTGCATATCGCGCAAATTTTCGGCAATTGTAAAAATGCTGGATGAATTGCTGTTGCTGTTGGTGGAATCTACAACTGTATCTCCCAGATTTATATTGCGATCCAACACAATGCCGTCTATGGGAGAAGTGATAAAAGCGTATTGGTTGATTTCAGTATCTATTTTTCGAAGGTTAGCTTCAGCGACGGCAAGGTCTGCCATCTGATTATCAAGAGAGGTCTTGCTTGTTTTAAGCTCATATTCGGAAATTAAGTCTCTTTGCGCAAGCGCTTCCTGATTGCGGTAACTTAACATCTGCAATTCATAATTGGCGCGTGCTTTTTGAACCGTAGCCTGCTGTTGATCCCTCTGAAGACGGAGCATATCGGTATTGAGTCTTGCAAGAACATCGCCTTTTTTTACATTCTGATTGTAATCGACATAAACCGCTTCAACCTTGCCGCTCATGCGCGGTAATACCTTAACAGTTGCTACAGGGTTAATGGTGCCGCTGGACGAAACAGTACGCTCTATAGTGCCTCGCCGAACAGAGGTAAATTCGTATGTAGCCGTCTTTGTTTTACTGTTTGAGCAGCTAACAAACAGGCTTACGATAAATATAAACAAACAATAAAAGAATAATTGCTTTTTCATAATTTTTTTAAGTTATTTCCTCTTTCCAATTAAACAATTTATTTTCAAAAAGGTTAAGCCCATTGAATTTATGCCTTTTCTGTGATAAATTAACTTCTGGGGGCAATATGAAAAACCAGAAGACAGCGGCGGCAAAGTATATCTTTGTCTTTGCAGGAATACTCCTAATTACAGGTACTGTTTACGCGCAGGTGCCGTATCAAGGCGCGGAAGCGGTTCTTGACATATATTCCGCGGCAATAGCAGGTCCCGGCGGATTTACAACATCCACAGGCAGCGCTCCTTTCAGCGCCTTAAATCCTGCGCAATCAGGAAGCGCAAACAGAATGATCTTTGACGCGAGCTACCTTGCCATTCCTGCCATAGACGGCATGGGAAGGCAGTACAGTGAAAAAATAGGTTATTTGCAAACAATTTCCGCAGGCGCTCTTTTCCCGACAAAAGCCGGTGTTTTCGGCGCCTCGTTAAGATACATAGGCGGGTTTGAGGATAATACTTTTAACAATGATTATTTCCCCTTTGATCCTCATTTCTCAGGTAATATTTTTGCCGCGAAAGAAGTATATCCGGGCATGTCGCTCGGGATTGGCTTCAATTTCGGATTTGGAAGTTTCACCACAATAGCAGGCGATCTCGGGTTCAGATACAATGTAGGACGCCTTGGCATACTCGATAATTTTACAATAGGAGTTGTGTTAAGAGGTCTTGGAGTCACTTATTATCCTTCATGGCTTACTCCCATTGGCGGCATTTCATTTGATTTGCTTTATATCAGAGGCAAAAATGGTAAAAGAGATCCTCTTGTTTTAAGCGTCGCGACAGACATAGGATTCCCTTCTCTTTTTTCATTCCAGTATTTCAGTTTTTTATGGAAGATCGGACTTAATTTAACCATTGCGGATTTTATCACAGTTTCGGCTTCATGGCCGGGCGGTTCGGGATTAAATACCTATGAATGGATTGTCGGAAAAGCCGATCCTTCTTTATTCCCTTCCATTGGTCTTGCTGTCAACATTCCACTACCTTCAGCGGGAGATAAACCCAAGAGTAAAGATCAGCCTGCGGCAGGTCAGAGTCCTTCCGGTGAAGAAAAATCCGCCGACACGGCAAAACCATCGGGCGCTCGCCTTCCTTCGGACGGCGATCTTTTAATCTCGACAGCGTTTAAACCCTTGTACGAAGGAATCACGGCTATCGGAGCCGGAGTGAGCTGGTACGCAGGTCTCGCGGATAAAAAGCCTCCTGTTATTACAATTAACTATCTTGATATCGTGCACTTCTCGCCGAATCATGACGGCAAAGCCGATAATTTGGAAATTCCATTAAGTATTGTGGATCAGAATTATGTCGTGTCATACGCCGTGGAAATTAAAAACGAAAAAGGCGAAGTTGTCCGCCTTATAGAAAATAAAGAACAGCGTTTTGAAGGCTTTAAGTTTAAAGAATTTATCACAAGGCTTTTTACTCCCAAAAAACAGATTGATATTCCTTCTTCTATAACATGGGACGGTCTTCAAAGCACAGGCGAACTGGCTCCGGACGGAACCTATTCATTTACCGTTACAGCGACTGATGATTCCGGGAACACTGCTGTAACAGAATCTTACAAAGTGGTTTTAAGAAACAAACTGCCTGAAATCACAATTACTCCTTTATCTGAAGCGCAGAGAATTTTTGATCCTAAAGGACAGGGCGGAAACAGTTCCGTTACATTTACTCCCAGAGGTTCCGAAGAAGAAGCGTGGGAAAGCGGCATTTACAATTCAGCGGGAGCTAGAATCCGCACCTTTGACAGACAGAGCGGATCACCCAGGTCTGTTACATGGAACGGCAGAAATGATTCAGGGCAGAATGCTCCTGACGGCGTTTATTTTTTCCGCATCAGCACAACAACAAGAGCGCAGTTAAGCGCCAGCGCGGAAATTACAAATATTATTTTAGATTCAAGGGAAGCCGGCGCTTTAATCACAAGTTCCGTTACTGCGATTGCGCCGCTTGAAAACCAAAGTTCAAATCTTGTAAATTTTTCAATACGTTTATTGATGAACGACGGCGTTGATCATTGGAGACTTGAATTAAGGGATCAAAAAGGAAAGGTGCAGCGCACATTCACAGGAGCTTCGACCGTTCCGTCTGTTGTCGGCTGGAACGGACTTACAGACAGCGGCGAAATTTACGAAGATATATATACCCCTGAGTTTACCGTTCACTACACAAGAGGAGATGTAATAAGAGCTACCGCAACAACTGTGTTGGTAGACGTTACAGGACCCGTTCTTACTCTCCGTTATACGCCTGAATATTTCAGCCCTGACAATGACGGCGACGGCGACGAGCTTATCATAAATCTTAGCGCCGCAGACGCGTCTGCAATCGCTGACTGGTCTATCGAAATCCGCCCTGTTGAATCTCTGACTACCCTTTTCAGGAAATTTGAAGGCAAGGGAAGTCCGACATCAAGAATCGCATGGGACGGCAGAAGCGATAAAGGTGAACTTGTTCAATCAGCTTCATTCTATCAATATACATTTACCGCGGCGGACGCTCTTGGAAACGAAAGTTCCACTACAGGAAGACTTATAACAGACGTGCTTGTTATACGCGAAGGTGACAGGCTGAAAATACAGGTTCCATCGATTCAATTCAGACCCAACTTTGCCGACTTCGTGGGTTTGGAAAAGGGAGTTGTAGACAACAACAACCGCATTATTAAACGTATCGCGGAAATCCTTAACCGTTTCAGAGATTACAAAGTTCAGGTTGAAGGTCACGCAAACCCGACCTTAGCGCCGGGAGCCGCGCGCGATCGCGAAGAACCTCAGTTAAAGAGCATTAGCGAAGCGAGAGCGAAAGCCATCGTGGATCAACTGGTGCGTAACGGCGTAGCTCGTTCAAGATTGACTGCAACCGGAGCCGGCGGATCAAAACCGGTATCCGCATTTGAAGACAGAGAGAACTGGTGGAAAAACCGCCGCGTAGAGTTCTACCTGATTAAATAAAAAAAAGAGGCAGAATCACTGCCTCTTTTTCTTTTAAATTAATGTTGTCATTCTTTGCCTTTTTTCTTGGCTTTTTTCTGCTCGCGTTTTTCTTTTAAAGTTTTTTGCGGCGCCTTTTTCGCGTCCTTCTTATGCATTATGTGTTCAGCCATATCTTCCTCCCCGTAAAATTAAAATAATTCAATATAGTATAATGCCTATCTAAGTTTCTGTAAACATTTTTCTTGCTTCTTCTCTTGCCTGCGTAACAGCCTGTTCGTAATTGCCTTTTAAAGCGTTCATGTGCTGATTGTAAAAGGCGATAAACTCAGGATCCTGCATCGGGTCAAGGTGAACCTCCCTGCCGTAACGGCGGGAAAGCTCTTCTTCCTTCTGCCTGAGTTTGGGCGAATACTGCTGACGTATCGCCTGTTCATATTGAGCCGACTCCTGTAAAAACTGTCCGAAAAGCTGCATTAATTGTCCTGCCATAGCCGAGAAAACCTTTGATTTTATTATGGATTCAAGCCCTTTTATCGCTTTTTCAGCCTTTTGAGCGCTTTCAGGCGAGGACGGCAAATTAATCTGCGTTACAAGAATGTCAAAAACACCTTGTTTTAAAGACGTTCTATCCGCATCCTTGGATTTCTTTATCTCGCCTGCAAGGTCAATATCGCCCTGCAAGTAGTCGTTCGCCAGTTTCTTACCCTTCTGCTTTGCTTCATACTGGGCAATGCCGATTTTATCGCTTTTGACCGCCTCTGTTCTTTCGAGGGCGATTTCTAAAGCTGTCTTAATTACTCCCATTGTAAAAAATCCTTCTTTACTATAAAATATATCTGTACAGCAATTTAAACAAGAGGTGCAATTAGAAATATGAAGGAAGAAGCGGATTTTAAGAATATAATTCGTTTAGATTCAGAGTTAAACCAGATACAGGATTACGACCTATTGTTAGAGAGGATTCTATATGAGTCAAGAAAGGTTGTTCATGCCGACGCAGGTTCGATTTATATAACGGTTCCGACGGAACAGGGCGAAGAAGGAAACGAAAAATTATCCATCAAATATTCACAGAATGAAACGATACAAAAGAACCTTCCTCCCGGACAAAAAATGATCTATTCGATATTTTCTGTCGCTATAAACGAAAAATCAATATCAGGTTACTGCGCTTTAAAACAAACGATTATTAATATTCCAGATATGTACAATATTCCGCCTGAAGCTCCTTATAAGTTTTATTCGTCCTATGACATGATCACAGGCTACAAAACAATATCCAGCCTGACAATTCCTTTGATATCAACAGACAAGCGGATGATGGGAGTTATTCAGGTTTTAAACTCTAAAGACAGCTCCGGAAACATTGTGCCGTTCACAGCTGATGATGAAATAATCCTTAACCATTTCGCGACAAACGCCGCGATGGTTCTCCAGAGAGCCTATATTACAAGGGCGATGATCCTTCGCATGATAAAAATGTCGGAGCTTCGCGACCCAAAGGAAACAGGCACCCATGTAAACCGTGTCGCGGGATACGCCGTGGATATTTACGACCGCTGGGCTTATCATCATAAAGTGTCGGTGGAAGACAGGGAAAAATACCGCGACTCTTTAAAAATAAGTTCCATGCTCCATGACGTTGGAAAGGTCGCAATTTCGGATACCATTCTTAAAAAACCCGCGCGCTTTACGCCAGAAGAATACCAGATTATGCAAAACCACACGATTTACGGCGCAAGCCTTTTCCTTGATCTGAGCTCTCCTGTTGATATTCTTGCCAAAGACATTGCGCTTACCCATCATGAAAACTGGGACGGCACAGGATACCCCGGCTGGGTAGATCCCGGCACAGGCAAAATTGAAAAGGCGGACTCGGAAGGAAAGGCGCTTGGAAAAAAAGGCGAGGAAATTCCTCTAGGCGGCAGAATTGTAGCAATCGCCGATGTCTACGATGCTCTCTGTTCAAGGCGCGTTTACAAAGATCCCTGGGGCGAGAATGATGTACTCGATGAAATGAAAAAACTCGGAGGCTCCAAGTTTGATCCTGAACTGATAGAGATTTTCTTTGAGATACTTCCGAATATCAAGCAGACCCAGAACCAGTACCCTGAAGACGCAATGAAAGAGTAAGCAGTCTGTCTAAAGCGTCCGCAAAATTTTTCAATTCTTTCTTTCCGTAATTCGCGATTCTTTCCATCCCTAAACCGTCATTTGCAAGACCCACGGAAAAATTTCTTAAAGATAAAAGCTCGTTTATATTATTTTCGTTAAATACGCGCCCTCTGTCGTCTATTACATTAACGCCCTTTTCTACAAGTCTTTTCGCCAAAGGCACATCTCTTGTTACAACAATGTCCCCTTTAAGCGATAACTCCACAATTCTGTCGTCAGCGGAATTCTCTTTTGAGGAGCAAATTTCCATCTGCGCATCTTCGCTGCCCGGAATCAAATGATTCGCGGCGAAAATTAATTTAAGCCCCAGTTTGGAAGATCTTCTTAAAATTAAATCGCGCGCCTGTCTCGGACATGAATCCGCGTCTACAAATATGTTCATGAGCCTTATCCGAAAGAAGCCATATATAAAGTAAATTTGCCTTCAAGCCGCAATTCATTGTAATCATTTTCTATATAAAAGGAATCTCCTTTTTTAAAGCAATGATTGTCTATATTTAATTTACCGTCTGTAACAAGGCATATTGCTGGATTTTTTTGATTCAGGCTGAGGTTCTTGCCGTCTGAGTGAATCATGGAAAGCGAAAAATCATCGCAGATTTCGCTTAGAGGATAATTAAAATAAGATTCTGAATCGGGCGTTATAATTTGCGGTAAATACGGATGATGATTGATAATTTTTTTAAATTCAATTAAATCAATATATTTATTAGTAAGTCCGCCCCTTATCACATTGTCAGAACTGTTCATCAGTTCCATGCCAAAACCTTTGATATATGTATGAGGGATGCCGCAGGGAATAAAAACAGCCTGTCCGGGCTGCAGCGTAATTAAATTTAAATGATGAGGCGAGTAAATCTCCGCATTACACTCTTCTTTTAATCCCGCAAGCAGCGTAAAAGGAGTAAGGGCGCAGATAATTTCATTTTTTTTATTTCGGTCTTTATAGCACCGTTTAGGATCATCTGCCTGAAGCTCTTTTTTCTCCTCTCTCTGGAAACCTTCAATTGCCTGTTTTTCATTTGGATGCACCTGAATGGAAAGCGGGCTGTCAACAGCGATTAACTTAAATAAAAAGGGAAGCTCTCCGTATTTATCTTCAAGATTAATCAGCTTTTCATTTTCTTCGATCATTGAAGGAGCGCATCTGTGGGTTCCCATCCACATTTCGGCGTAGGGAGTTTTTTCGTCTTTTGCGATTCCAAGAAAATCGGGAATAAATGAGAGAGAACCCCATTCATAATACTTAAATTTATTGGTAAGTTTATATATTTTTTTCATCGCCGAAAAAATGCAGAGCTTGTTCCAGTTTGTGTATTAAACGAAGCGTGCGCTCTTCTACTTCCTGTTCTTCCCATTGAATTTCGCTTTCCTGCGCTGCTGCTAATGTTTCGCTCACGTTCTTCGCTTCAATTTCGTTTTTAAGCCTGTCTTTTACTTTGTTAAATTCATCGCATAAAAGAAAACCTGTTAAAATCGCGACATTAAGAGGATTTGTAATCCCGGATAAATTTTGCGTATTTTTAATGGCGGTACGGTATTGAGCCAGCACTTTTTTTAAATACGCTTCATCTTCATCCGCGGTTATTGTGAACGAAGTGCCAAGAATATCCAGAAGCAGATCATTTCCCATTAATTTCTCTAAAATATGTCAAGCTCGGTTTCCGAAACACCGGAACCGTTTTCGGCGTTTTTTTCAACATCTTCTTCGGAAATCTCGAAATGTTTCTTTGTTTCAGGAGCTGCAGGTTTCTTCTCTTTTTTAACGGCAGGTTTTTTTTCTATGTCTTTTTCCTGCAGACTGCTTTCAAAAGCTTCTTCAAACTGGCTTAACCTGTCTAAAGCCGCGATAATACCGTCTTCAATTCTGCCCTGATCTTCTTTAAAACGCATAACAAGCATTTCAAGTTCATCGAGTCTTTTTTGATTGGCTTCCAGTTTTAATAAAAGGCTCGCCCTCTCAGATGAGAGGGCTGCGTTTTCGGAGTTAACACGTTGCACATACTCAATCGCCCTGGCGACTTTATTTTCCAGAAGCTGGACTTGCTCAAGGCTCAACATTGTTTATGCTCCCTGCTTTTTATTATCCGGCAACTGCGCTTTTTCAACAATTGCCTTAAACGCGGCTTTGTCTTCCGTGGCAAGCCACGCAAGCGACTTGCGGTTGATGATAATTCCCGCTTTTTCCAAACCGGAAATAAGACGCGAATAAGTGGTTCCAAGTTCACGGCAAGCCGCGTTGATTCTGATAATCCAGAGTTTGCGGAACTCGACTTTTCTGTCCTTTCTGTCGCGGTAGGCGTAGCTTAAAGATTTGGCAACCGCGTCTTTTGCGGTTTTATAGTTGGTGCTTCTTCTTCCCCAATAGCCTTTCGCCTGTTTTAATATTTTCTTGCGATGGTTCTTTCTTTTTGAACCGTCTACTGCTCTCGACATAAATTACCCCTTTATACCTTAACCGTAAGGCAGAAGTTTTTTTCTGATTACAGGCACATTGTCTTCCGACAGGATACCTGCATGACGCAAGCCACGCTTGCGTTTGGCTGACTTTTTAGTCAGGATATGGCGCAAGTTTTGTTTTTTATACTTCACCTTTCCGGTGCCTGTAAAAGAAAAACGCTTTGCCGCGCTCTTTTTTGTTTTCATCTTGGGCATAATATACCGCTCCTTATGATTACCGAAATCACTAAAGTGATTTCTTATTTCTTACCTTTAGGACCTAAAACCATAGACATAAACCTGCCTTCCATTGCGGGCGGTTTATCCATGACATACTCTCCCTCTATGCGGGAAAGAACGTCCTTCATAACGTCAAAACCAAGTTCTGTATGGGCAAGTTCACGTCCCCGGAAACGAATCGTTACTTTTACCTTGTTGCCGTCGTTCAGGAATTCTTTAATGTGTTTAGATTTGAAATCAAGATCGTGATCGTCAATCTTGGGCTGCATTCGAATCTCTTTCAGTTTAAGGAGCTTCTGTTTTTTCTTTGAATCCCTTAATCTTTTTTCATTTTCAAATCTGAACTTGCCGTAATCCAGTATCTTGACGACAGGAGGCACCGCCTGAGGCGCTACTTCCACAAGATCAAGACCCGCTTCTGCGGCAATTTCCAACGCTTGTGATACAGACATGATACCCTGGTCACCGTCATCCCGGATTAGACGAACTTCCCTGGAACGAATCTGTTCATTTACGCGTAAATCCTTCTCTGCCAACTGGCCTCCTTGTGTTTTATCACTACATTGTCATTTTATCAAAAATCGGCGTTTTTTGTCTATAGATAATGCTTAAATTATCTCTGTTCCTATGCCTTCGTTCGTAAAAAGCTCGATTAAAATGGCATGAGACAGCCTGCCGTCAATAATATGCGCCTTTTTAACCCCGCCGTCCAAAGCTATGGCGCAGCAGTCGGTTTTCGGAATCATCCCTTTTGTGATAATTCCCTCTTTTTTAAGGTTTTCGAGCTTTGATCTTTCCACGGTTTTAATCAGGGAATTTTCGTCATTAATGTCCTTTAAAATGCCTCTAACATCGGTCATAAGCACCAGTTTCTCCGCGCCTAGAGCGGCGGCGATTTTAGCGGCGGCTATATCGGCGTTAATATTGAGAGCCTTTCCTTCTTCCGCGCCTGTACCGTAAGCGACAGAAGAGATTACAGGTATTGTCTGAGCGTCCAGTATTGTTTTTAAAAGACTTATATCAATCTTTTCGATTTCACCGACCAATCCCAAATCCTCGTCTTTTATCAGTTTTTTCGCTTTTAACATTCCGCCGTCAATCCCGCATATACCTATCGCCTTACCGCCGTTTTGCTGAATGAGAGCCGCAATCTCTTTGTTTACTTTTCCGCAAAGAACCATTTTGACTATATCCATGGTTTCTTCGTCTGTGTACCTCAGACCGTGAACAAAGCGGCTTTCCTTGCCGGTTTTTTTAAGCATGGCTTCGATTTCAGGACCTCCGCCGTGAACAAGCACAGTGCGGATTCCAACGCATGACATAAGAATTACATCTTCGATTACGGCTTTTTTTAACTCATCATTGAGCATGGCGTTTCCGCCGTATTTAACAACGATGGTTTTATTTTGAAAACTTTGAATATATGGGAGCGCGTGAACCAGCACTTCCGCTCTTTCTTTATTATTAATATCAACGCTCATGATCTGTAATCCCCGTTTATTTTAACATAATCATATGTAAGATCGCAGCCCCACATTGTCGCGTTTCCGTCTCCTTCGCACAGGTTTACGATAATTTCTATTTCTTCCTGCGATAAGATTTTTTTCGCATCTTCCTCGCTGAACGGAAAAGTCATTCCCTTATCGCAGACTTTTATTTCGCCTTCAGAGCTCTTAAAAGATACGCTTGTATTTTCGGGTTCAAAATCGACATTGGCGTAACCCATGGCGCATAACACACGCCCCCAGTTCGCATCTGCGCCGAAACAGGCTGTTTTTACAAGGCTTGATGACGCTATGGATTTGGCGAGAGCCAGAGCCGTTCCCGTGCATTGCGCGCCTTTTACGCTGACGGTTATAAGTTTAGTCGCGCCTTCTCCGTCACGCGCCATCATTTTAGTAAGTTCTATGCAGACGTGTTCCAGCGCTTTATAGAAAATCCTGCAGTCATCGTCTTTGCCTGTAAGAAGAGCGTTCCCGGCGCAGCCGTTCGCCATGATTACGATCATGTCGTTTGTGGATGTATCGCCGTCTACCGTAAGACAATTGAAAGACTGCCTTACGGCTCTGCGAAGACATAAATCAAGAGCGGAGAAACTGATTGCGGCATCTGTAGTAATAAAAGCGAGCATGGTCGCCATATTGGGATGTATCATCCCTGAACCTTTGGCAATGGCTCCAATGCGCACAGGTTTTTTGTCTATTGTAATTTCTACCGCGATTTCTTTTTTTCGCGTGTCTGTTGTCATGATAGCTTCAAGCGCGTCAGAGCTTCCTATTTCATCATCTCTAAGACTTTCTTTAAGTGAAGTAATACCGTTTTCAATCGCGGCTATGGGAAGCTTAACTCCGATAACGCCTGTGGAGGCGACAGCGACTTCTTTTGCGTTGAGTCCAAGCGCTCCTGCCGCAAGAGCCGCCATACGTTTTGCGCTATCCATTCCTTCGCTTCCGGTACAGGCATTCGCGTTTCCGGAATTGGCGATAAGAGCGCGGACTTTGCCGTTTGCGGTATTTTCTTTGCTTACAATGACGCTTGCCGCCTTCACTTTATTTGACGTAAACATGGCGGCGGCGCAGCAGGGAGTTTTTGAGTAGATCAGAGCCAAATCTTTTTTTTGAGAACTTGGTTTAATGCCGCAGCGTATTCCGCCTGCCAGAAAATCTTTTGGAGCGCAGATACCGCCTTTTATCTCTGTCATAAATTACTCCGTTAAAACAGCATAGGTATTGCTTCAAGACCTGAGGTTTCCTCAAAACCGAATAGGATGTTCATATTCTGAATAGCCTGCCCTGCCGCTCCTTTTACCATATTGTCGATAGCGCTTATAACAATTAATGTTGAACCGTTTATATCGAGATGAACGGAAATATCACAGTAATTGGAATGACGCACCCTGTTAGTCGCCGCGGTAAGTCCTGCCGGAAGAATGCGGACAAAGGGTTTACCCTTATAAAAATCTTCGTATATCAGGCGGATTTCACCGGTTTTATTTTCGATTTCGGCACAAGGCGGAAGATTTGAATTCTGCGGTTTAACGCGCCACTCGGCGGAAAGCGGAATATAAATCGTGCTTAAAATACCTCTGTTCATCGGCGCAAGATGAGGAGTAAAAATTATTTTTGGCGCGGTTTTTTTGTTATACATACCGGCAATAACAGATAAATTTCGCGCAATTTCAGGTGAATGTCTATGAGCAGCTATTTTATAAGGAGCTATAGAATCGGCGCATTCGCTGTGATGAAAAGACCTCGACGGCTCCCTTCCGCCGCCAGATGTGCCTGAGGCGGCGTCAATTATAATAGGGCTGTCGCCGCAATCATAAATGTTCCCTGAGGCTAGTGAAGGCAAGATTCCCAATGTCGCGCCTGTAGGATAGCATCCTGGGTTTCCGATGATTACGGAACCTTTGGCGGCTTCTTCTTTTATAAGATTGCCGTTAAGTTCTGTAAGCCCGTAAATCGATTTTTTATGCAGATCAGGATACCGATATGTCTTGCCGTACCATGCGCTGTAAACATCTTCATCATCGTCAAAGCGAAAGTCGGCGGAAAGGTCGATAAAATGGATTTTTCTTTCCATGCAGGCTGCGGCATAAGACTCTCCCACCGCATGAGGGAGAGCGGAAAAAACCACATCCGAGGAAGCGATGACATCTTCCGCCTTCCCAAGCGGAAGAGAAACGCACCCCAGAAAATTGGGATAGACATCCTGAATCTTTTCGCCTTCAAAACTGACGGAGGAAAGTGATAATTTGTCGATTTTTGGATGGGCTGAAAGAAGCCTGACCAATTCGGCGCCGGCATAGCCTGTCGCGCCGATAATTCCTGCAACCATGCTGTTATTATGCATTTTTAAGAGCATAAGGTCAATGTTACGCTTTACTAAAACAGTTGTTATAGATATACTAAAGGACATGAAAATGAAGTTATTGATTCAGGCGCTAATCGCCATAATTTTAATAAGTTCCTGCGCTTCGATAAACGTCAGGGAGGATTTATCCCCCGCTGAATTGATACAGCGCGCCAACGAAGCCATGGATAGAAACCGCTTCAACACGGCAATCCAATATTATCAGGCTCTCTACGACCGCAACGGCAGCAATATAGACCTTATAATCACAGCCGAATATCACATCGCCTTTATCCATTACAAACAGAAAAAATACGACCTTGCCCGCGACGGTTTAAACATCGTTCTCGCCCATTACAACAGCCCCGACGAAGAACTATTGCCCCAGCATTTCAAACGCCTTTCTCAGATAGTTCTAAAAACCATCGAAGAAAAAACAACGCCTAAGAAAGCCAAAGGGGTAAAAACTGAAACGCCCGATTAACAGTATTCGAATGTTAACTGCGCTTTACTGTCTCTGTTCTGTTTTATAATATCGATGTTTATAGTTGTTTTTATATCATTTATATTTTTCTTATTCAGTATTTTCGTATGTTTATTTTTTTTATTTTTTAAAATATATTTATTTAAACCAAAACGCTTGTCATTTTCATCAAGTTTTTCATTATACATTATATATCTGTCAATCATATATTTATCGGCAGCTTCCATCGCGTGACGAGAACCGCTGTCACCTTCTCCCTTGACATAACTGGCGATTAAAATTACAGCCTTTGCAAACATCGCTTGTAATCTGTCTCTTTCTATCAATCTGCTTATTGATTCGTTTTTACTTTTGGAATCTTTGTAATATTCTGTTATTAATAACCCTCCTTTATTAATAATATTTTCAGACAGAATTTGATTTTCTTTTGGATATATTTTTTTTAATTCTGTCGGTAAAACAGCGATTGTCTTCCCGGATTCTTCAATGCATATCTTATGCGCTATTGAATCACAGCCTTTTGCAAGTCCGCTTAAAATTACATGGTTGTTTTTAACTAAGTTTTTTACAATATCAATCTCTCTTTCAATTATAATATCATCAGGATCTCTTAATCCAATTACAGCAACATTTTTATTCAAATCCTCTAATAATGATATATCTCCTTCATAAAACAGCAAATAAGGTTTATCACCGTTATTTTTAACATTTCTGTTAATAATAGGAAATTCGTTATCGAAGGCGCAGATAATTCCGCTGTTTTTGTTATACGTATCAAATTCTTTTCTTATTCTGTCAAATGCTTTTTTATAATAAAAATCATTTTTTATTTTTTCTTCTAATTTATTAATGTCATTTAGTTCTTTCCAAAACAGAGCGTTAGAAACAATAATTCCGCATTCCTTAGCGGCTGCAATTTTAATTGCAATATCAGTATATTTCATATATTGTTTATACTGTATAACCAATTACATATAATAATACATTTTTCGCGCCTTTATCATAAAGCGCTTGAATGCAATCCTCATCAATATTAACAGTATTAGTATAAATATCGTCAATCAATATTATGTTTTGATCTTTAATTTTATCTTCATCTATACTGCAAGTATCTCTAGTAATTCCGGGATATGGTTCCGGACCTGTATTCCATGGGAAGTGTCCTTTTTTTGTCGCGTTACCCAAATGAGTTGTATATGTATCTTTTGTTCTTATAATATAATCTAAACCATTAATGGCTCCATTTATTTTATTTACAGCATTATTAACCGCTTCTCTGAACATTAGCTGATTGGCTTGATAATTCTTAAATGCTCTCGCTCTTGGCACACACACAATAACCCAGTTTGATATTCCACTGTTATTAATAATATCTGTTATGTCTATCTGTAAAATATTACAGACAATATCTCTTGCCTTTATTAATTCATTAATATCAGTATTACCATATGTGTTTTTGAGCATATTCAGAAAATTAGGATTATTCGGCATATTAAATCTGGTATAATCGCAATTATAATAACCAATTGTATTTATTTTTAAGAAATTGTTTGGATTTATGTTGAAGCTGTAAGACATATTATAATTACTCCCTCCCAGTATATTATTTTAATTATTTATTATTGTCAATAATGACAAAATCCATGCTTTAATAATTACAAATGGTGACAGTTCGAGCCATATTTGCTTAGCATCATTCAACACGATAGTACGCAAATCTTTTGATAAATGGTGTCAGGCACCTACGGTTGTTGGCGATTATCAAAATAATCCCTGCGTTTTTCTTCTAATTTTGCAAATTTTTGGCGTTGTATTTCGTTAAAATCCATGTTTTTTATTCTTATTTGGATTTTAAGTTCAGTGCCTATTTCGCTTAGTGAGGCGATGTTATTATAAGCTTCGAAATCACCTGCATCAATTTTCTTATATTCTGCAATGATGTCATCTATATATTTTTCATAATCGATAAGCAATTGATCTTCGGGAGAAACAGAAGGTCGGCAGCTTGGGAAACATAATAAAATAAAACACAAGATTGTAAATGTAATTAAAAAATATTTTTTCATATTTACCTCTTATTTTTATTATTTAAAATTAATAAAATAAACGCGGCTAATGATAAAATGCTGATTATTATTCCAATGGTAAAGCTCTTGTTATGGTAATAAAACTCAATTTCGTGGGCGCCTTGGGTTAAAGAAACTGCCAGCATGGCATTGTCTATTAACAGGGCTTTTGTTTTTATGCCGTCTACGCGGACAGACCAGTTTCTGCCCGGTATGGATGTGTATAGTATACCGTCCTTTAACGCTTTAACACTGCCTTTTACTTTAGTGCCGGAAAAATGTGTTAATATTAAAGGCTCGTCTTCAAGCAGGGCGTAACCTTGCTCAAAAAGATCAATGTTAAAACAGGCTGCATTTATGATGGTGTTGTTTTCTGATCTAATATCAATTATATCGCCTTCATTAAAGATTTCTACCGCATTTATAATAGGCGTATGAGCGCCAAGATTCATTTCATGAATTAATACATCATTTAGAAAAATGCTGATTTTATCCGGTATAATGCTTTCTGTATGAATATATAACATTCCTCTGCGCGGCATTTTATAATTAATATGTGAAACAGGTTTTTTATAATCTGTCGTTAAAAATAAATCTCCATCAAGCCCTGCCGCGGAGCTGAATATAGCGTTATTTATTAAAAATATATTATTGGAATCCTGTTTCAAGAAAGGAGCTTTGAAAATATCTGTAATCTCATTATTAACCATAAAACCCAAAGGCAAATGATACATATTTTCCAGCAGATATGTATCGCCTATTTTAAAATTTATATTCCAAAATATTCCCTCATCCACAGGAACGCCGCCTGTACATATTAAATAACGTATATTCAAAAATGAATTTACAAATGGCGTAGTAAAATAATATGAAAGCGAATGGGTTTTGGTTCCACTTGCCTGTAACCCGAATTTTCTGATAAATCCCGTTGTATTTTTATCTAACATTGTTGAAAACAACGCAATTCCGTTAAAATTGTATAACGATGTATCGTTGGCTGTTTCATAAAATACTTTTTCTGTTCTATAAAAATCATTATCTCCTGATTGACGATTATGCAAAATAGCCTGCATTTGTTTATAGTTTCCGGGATAAAGCCTTGTTACTCTATCGGCAGCAGCAAATGAATTCCATGCTGTCAAGGAAATTTCAATCAATATTACAGCCAGAAACACTATTTTTATAACTGCTTTATTTTTTAATTTTATTAACAAATAAATTATTAACAAATATAAAACGCAGAATATCGCGCTTACAATTATACTGATACTTTCTTTAGAACCCAAAAGCGCGAAAATAATAAACAGAAAAGCGCAAAGAAAAGCTGCCCATAAATCCTTTAATCTTATTGTATCAAGAAGTAAAAACGCCCGAAACGCGAATATTATCAGTAAAAATGAAATAAAAAACGAAAAGCGGTAAGGCAAATTATTCGTATAACGAAAACCATGCATTATATAATAAAGCACATTAACATTACAGCAAAGAAGAAAAAATACAAAAATAGCTGTAAGCCATACCTTCTCCCTCATGGATACTTTAGGAGACGCTATATAAATGCCTGCCAGCAATATACATACCATTCCGCATGAAACATTGGGAAAACCATCAAGATAAGTAGGAGGAATAAACGCGATAAAGTTTCCAAGTATATCAAAATAATTATCAACTAAAAATATTATTGACGGAAACCCGGCTTCTGTGCCAAAGGCGTTTTGTAATGCGGAAAAAGCCGGTATTAAAAGAACTGCTGCCATTCCAATGGAAATTATTGAATAAATTGCTAATAATTTTAATTTGTAAAAAAAATCCTTAAGGCTTAATTTTTGCAAAAAACAAATTGTAAAAAAGGCGATTACCGTAAAAATACAGATAAAAAAACCCATGTAAAAATTTGTAAAGACAGCAAGAAAAAGAGAGACTATATAAAGTTTGAACTTGCCTTCTCGCATAAACGCGAGTACCCCTGTCATTACAAGAGGTAATAGCGCTACTCCATCCAGCCAGATAATATTATAGAAATATCCGAGAACAAAAGCGCATAAAGCGTAAAGAGAAGAAAAAACAGGAAGCGAAATATTATTTTGCTTAAATGTATAGCGTAAAAAAATCGATGTAAAAAGTCCTGCGCAGCCTATTTTTATTAAAACAATTAATGTTATTGTTTCGCGAAGCCATGCATAGGGCAATAAAAGCGCGATTAAATTAAGCGGGCTTGCCAAATAATACGCTATATGCGCAATATAATCGTGCCCTGCGCCTGCCGTCCATGACCAGGCTGATAAAGAGCCATCCCGCAATTTGTGCCACAAACTGCTGAAGAAAGGATAATATTGATGATTCAAATCGTGAATCATTATTATTCTGTTTCCGAAAGGAAAAACCTTATAAAGAGCGAACACCGCCGCCATGATTATAAATGGGATAAAAAATGACAGTATAGTGTTTTTATTTTTCATTATAAACCCATTATACGGGAATTATAATATTAACTAAATAGTATAATTATTTAGTTAAATTGGAAAATAACGAAATTTATTACTATTTTTAGTAATATCGTTATATTTTAATTATCAAATATTTTACTTTATTTATAAATAAAAATTAAAATGGTAATCGGCATGTAGAATAAAATGGAAAGTAATTGTAGAATAGATTATATTTGAATTAGTAATTTATTTTAGACTTACCTAAAAATAATAATGTGGAGTTAATTATGGTCGATGTCGCTATATCTCAAAATCAAGCGAACCTCAAAGATTACATTTTAAGTACTATTATAAATGACGTTGATAGATTACTCTCCGAAGATAAAAACACTGCTTATTCTGAAAATCCAATTGTGGATATTGAAGCTATAGCATTAAAAGCAGGTCTTATTATTTTACCTGCTTTATCAGATGATATTTCAAATAAACATGCTGAATACAAAGAAATTACTATTATCAGTGACAATGAACAGCTTGAAAAAAAACATGTAATACTAGTCAAAGATCACGATTGTAATGAAGAAAAACGTTTTTCAATAGCTCATGAAATTTACCATTATTTAAAATCAGATAAAAGCGGCTCATCCAGAGATGATACAACCCCATTTAAAATGTTAAATAATAAGCGGTTTATCTCTGATTATATTTTATTAGAGATTAATGAAACCGGCATATCAAAAAGTATAGCAAAAGACGCTACAGAAATCCTTGGAAAACGCGTATGTGAGAAAAAAGCGAGAGCTGTTTTCAGTAAGGCAGTTAGACCTGTTTATGAAAAGATTGGGAAAGTTATTTTCCCTATTTTTGTTGAAAATAAAAATTTCGATGAGCATAAAAAGAAAATGGATTTTTTTCAGAAGGAAATGAAGTCGGCAATAACAACAGCAATAAAAGAGACTATTAATGAAGAAATAGCGGATTATTTTGCGGCAAATTTGATTGTTCCTGCCGAACGTTTTTTATTATGGGAGGATAAACCTGATGAAGAGATAGCTCGCGCTTTCGGAGTAACCGAAAAATGCATTCGGAAACGCAGAGAAGAAATTGTATATGAGTTAGAATTTATATCCCGATCTGTAACATGTGAAGAATTAAATTCCGGTGTAAATATTGAAGAAATGCCCTCTTTAACACTTAATGATTTGAATCAAATGATGGAGGGCTATAACTCAAATGCTCCCGGATGATGTCAGCAATTTTTTAAGAAGTACATATAGTAAAGATATTTTCAGTTATAAAGGCGCAGCTTTGAGTGAAATCGGAAGCTGGCTTGATAAAAATAAACCTGATTCAATAGTACAATTTAAAAATATTCTAAAACTAATTAAGGAAGACGAATTAAAAAAAGATGATAAGAAATTATCTCGTAGAGATACAAATCAAGCAAATAAAGACTGCTGGGGTATACCTTTTAAAACAGGAAATGGAAAATACATTTTAGTTTTTTACCAGAAAATATATAATAATGATACACGACCACCCAAAATAACAAAATATATTATTTATCAATTCAAAAAAAATAGTAAAATAAAACACAATTCCTCTACAGATTCCGTCTGATTATTATGAGCAAGCCTCCGATTTGTTTTGTTTGTAACCGTCAAAACAACCAGTGAAAATGTACCCAAATGACTAAAAATTCATTGAACAAATTAAGAATTGAAAATATTCCAGGGGAGCAGTTTTTCCCAGTCTTCGGACATTGTAGCGAACGGCGCTT